>JGI994J12354_10000062_pt1 | contig 94760 bp, 79 predicted proteins | sample IntmicLarv3ML3BL_FD_12354 | JGI IMG/M metagenome (IMG submission 12354) | reverse complement strand
CTGCCCGCCCGCCGCGGCTGGATATAACCGAATTTGAAGCTATCACGGCGGCGGCATTTTTGTGTTTTGCTGAGGCCGGGTGTGACATTGTCGTGCTGGAAACAGGGCTGGGCGGCCGGCTGGACGCCACTAATGTGATAAAACAGCCCGAATGCGCGCTGATAACCTCGCTGGGACTTGACCATATAGATATTTTAGGCGGCGATATTGAGAGCATCGCCTATGAAAAATGCGGCATAATTAAGGGCGGCGTTTGCGTTTCGTATCCGCAGCCGTATACTTCAGCCGCACGGAAGATAGCCGCCATAGCTGCCGGGCGCAGCGCGCGGCTGGTTTTGCCTGATATGGGCGCGCTTAAAGACGTTTGCTGCGAGCTGGGCGAAAGCGAATTTGTATATAAAGACCGCCGCTACCGCACGGCCATGATGGGCGAGCATCAGGTATACAACGCGCTTTGCGCCATTGAGGTGTGCGGCGTTTTGGGGCTGGAGGCCGGGGCGGCTGCCCGCGGAATAGCCGCGGCGGCGCTGACAGCGCGCGCCGAAATTTTGAAAAAAGAGCCGCCCTTTGTTATGCTGGACGGCGCACACAACGCCGACAAGATAGGCGCTTTATGCGATGCTGTGCGGCCGTTTTTGCCGGTCGGAAAGGCTATATTCGTACTTGGCATGCTGGCCGACAAGGACATTGGCGGCGCGCTGGGCAGCATTGCGCCGCTAGCGCAGCATATCATAACCGTGAAGGTTAATTCGCCGCGTACGCTGAGTGCGGCGGCTCTGCGCCGCGAGGCGCTAAAGGTTACCGATGAAGTTACGGCGGCCGAATCGTATTCAGGGGCGCTGCGTCTTGCACGTGATATACAGGCGCGGAGCGGACTACCTGTTATTATAACAGGGTCGCTTTATCTGGCGGCTTCCATGCGCCGCAAGGCGATGGATATTTTTAAGTGATGATTTTTGGTGACTGATATAGGCGCGAGTGCATCGCCGCGTACGCTGAGTGCGGCGGCTCTGCGCCGCGAGGCGCTAAAGGTTACCAATGACGTTACGGCGGCCGAATCGTATTCAGGGGCGCTGCGTCTTGCACGTGATATGCAGGCGCGGAGCGGACTGCCTGTTATTATAACAGGGTCGCTTTATCTGGCGGCTTCCATGCACCGCAAGGCGATGGATATTTTTAAGTGATGATTTTTGGTGACTGATATAGGCGCGAGTGCATCGCCGCTGGCGCTGAGTGCGGCGCCGCAAGGCGACAGATATTTTTAAATAACGACAGCGGTTTTTTTGGTGTTTTGACACGCGGTATTTAGTAATATAAAGGACAGGCAGAGAGCCTGTCCTTTTTTTTGATTGGAGGTAAATTTTTATGGCATTACGTTTGGATTCAGTAGGCGAAGTGGTAACCGCCTATCTGGACGGCGAAATAGACCACCACACGGCGGCCGACACACGCGAGCAAATCGATTCGATGGTTTTGCGCTGTTCACCCAGCCTGCTCGTGCTCGATTTTCAAAATGTTACATTTATGGATTCTTCTGGCATAGGCTTGGTTATGGGGCGGTACAAGCTGCTGCACCCCATGAACGCCGAGCTGCACGTGGTAAATGCCCCGCCGCATATTTTCAAGGTTATGAAGCTGGCCGGGCTGGACCGTTTGGCTATGATAGACAAGGCGGCTGTACCGCAGAAGTGAAAGGAATGGTCATAATTATGAAACCTGTAAACGAATTTAAAATGACATTGCTGTCCCGCTCGGCAAACGAAGGGTTTGCCCGTGTGGCCGTTAGCGCGTTTGTTACCCAGCTGGATCCCACCATAGAAGAGCTGAGCGACATTAAAACGGCCGTGAGCGAGGCTGTTACCAACTGCATAGTACACGCCTACGGCGACGAGCTGGGCAAAATATATATTTCGGCCGCCATATACGAAGACCGGCGCATTGTTGTAAAAATACGGGATACCGGCTGCGGTATTCCCAACATACATAAGGCTATGGAGCCGCTGTTTACAACGGCGGGCGGCGAACGCGCCGGGCTGGGCTTTGCTGTTATGCAATCGTTTATGGACAAGCTGAAGGTGCACTCGAATATTGGAAAGGGCACACTGCTAACCTTAGAAAAGCGGCTGAGCCTGCGGATACGTACACATGCGTAACAGGGAAAGCTTTATTGCCGAAAATCTGGGACTTGTGCATTCCTGCTGCCACAGGTTTACCGGGCGCGGCATAGAATATGACGACCTTTTCGGGGCGGGCTGCATCGGGCTTATCAAGGCCGTTGACGGGTTTGACGAAGGCCGCGGCCTGATGTTTTCAACATATGCTGTGCCTGTGATACTGGGCGAGGTGCGCCGTCTTTTCCGCGACGGAGGCGCCGTTAAGGTTGGTCGTACGCTGAAGGAAAAGGCTCTGAGGGCGAGCCGCATGAAAACCCAGCTGCAAAACTCGCTGGGATATGAGCCCTCTATATCTGAGCTGGCTTCGGCTTTGGAGCTGACCGCCGAGGAAACGGCCGAGGCTTTGACCGCAATTATGCCGCCTGTATCGCTAACCTTTGAGGATGAGGAAAAGGAATCGCAGATGGACATCGCCGTTGATTCAGGCGAGGAGCTGTTAAGCGACCGTCTGGCGCTGCGCGAGGTTGTGGGCGCTCTGGAGGAGCGCGACCGAGAGCTGATTATATTGCGTTATTTCGGGGAAAAGACCCAAACCCAGACGGCGCAGCGGCTGGGCATGACTCAGGTACAGGTATCGCGGCGGGAAAAGGTGATTTTAGGCGAACTTAAGAAAAAGCTTTCACAATAAACTGCTCCGCAGCGAATTGCGGAGCAGTTTTTTCTCTTTTCGTTCGTCTGAGGTTTTTCTTTATTTTCCGATTCGGGAGATTGTTCTTTTTCACTATTTCTTCCCCGAAATGTCAGCGGCAACACGCCGGCAGGCATAGCCTGCTTATGCGCCGAGCATAGAAAAAAGCTGCGACTATTTGCTTAAAGTTTACGCAGTTCATCTATCAGCTTATCGTCATTTCCTTCGTATATACCCTGCTTATCCGCATCTTTATACATTGTCAGCAGCATTTTCTTATGATATTCGCTTATTTTATGAAGCTTCTGTATTATTTCACCCAGAGCATAAAAAAACAAAAATATCAAAAGACCAGCCGCCCATATCGCAAACATAATATAATAGCTGCATTGCGTGCTATACATCAGAGAAAACTTTGCTTCAATGCCGACGGCAATCGCCAAAAAAGCAACGACTATTCCGACTATTCTACATATGTATCCTGTTTTATTTTGCTGTTCTATTTTTATTCCCCTTTTCACAATAATGTCTTTAATTTCTATGTTATCATAAACAAAAAAATATTGCAAGATATTATTACTCGCAATATTGCGTGTTTTTTGTGATTTGTTTTTAATGTAAAATGTAAATGTATAGGAGGGATATGTTTATGGGATTCGTTGTACGCAAACCTGCAAGTTCAAACAAAACCATTCGTATGCCCAACACTATGATTGAAGAAATGGAACATATTGCCGCACAAAAAGATATTTCTTTTAATCAGCTGGTAATTCAGTGCTGTGACTATGCCTTGAAAAATCTCGCCAACGAGGATGAGCCTCCGATGGCATGATATACCTCCAAATGTTTTTTTGCTTTGCAGTCTATTGACACATACCAAAAAGGCCGCCTATAAGGCGGCCTTTTTGGTATGTGGGTTTTTGGGAGGTCACTGTAAGATCCTGCCCGGCTAATCTTCCGGATAATATCCCGTGTTTTCTTTGGCATTATACGTGAAGACTGTTTTCGTCTCTTGCAATTTTTGCAAAGAACCATTAATGGGGTCAACATATGTGCTCTCGCCAACCTTTTCAACACAATCGAATAATTCACCCTCTACATGGTGATAAGAGGATTGGATATCTCCTTGTCTATGTGCTTCTATCATTGTCGGAGTTATAGTGCCGCGATCCCCAAGTCCGCCGTCGGCAGCCACCATTACGCTGTCTTGTGTTTGTTTGATCCGTTCGTTTTCAATAAGAAAGTTTTCCTTTGACAGCTCGTGAATCCATTTACCATCGTCATCTATTACCCCAACCATATCATATGATCCGTTATCGCCCTTCACACTTTTTGCTACTATGTTATACCCTCCGCCGCTGCATATCACAAAATCGTATTCCTTTTTTGCACTTTTTCCGGACGAGCCATTACAGGCAGAAAATCCCGTTATAAGCGCCGCACATACCAGCATGAGAGACAATGCCTTTAATTGTTTCATTGTATATCCTCCGTTTATGTATTTGTCTTTCGTCAACTCATTATAGTAAATATATTTACTAATGTCAATAGTAAACTTGTGTATTAGAGTAAAGTTAAAGCATACGATTAAAAGGGAGTGTTTATGTATGCTTGACTACATTGACCGCTTGCGCGGGCTGAGAGAAGACAACGATTTGACACAGGAATATATCGCAGAAATATTAGGAACATCGCAAACTATGTATGCGAGATATGAACGCCGGGCAAATGAATTGCCCATACGGCATTTAATACTGCTATGTAAATACTATAAAGTGTCTTCCGATTACATATTGGGAATTAAATAAAATCTTCATTTCATCAAAAAACCTCCCTTTTTAGGATTTTTGTAATCCTAAAAAGGGAGGTTTATTGTTATTGGGGCTCAGCGGTGGTATTCACACCACTGAGAAAAACAACATGTTTGCAGAACCGCGAAGATTCTTGCAATTACTGGGCATCTACCTTGCTCATATGCTCGATAAGATCAAGCACCTTGTTTGAATAGCCCCACTCGTTATCATACCACGAAACGAGCTTTACAAAGGTATCGGTAAGAGCGATACCGGCCTTAGCATCAAAGATAGAGGTGCGGGCATCGCCGATGAAATCGGACGAAACAACGGCATCCTCTGTGTATCCCATTATGCCCTTCATGGAAGTCTCGCTGGCTTCCTTAACGGCGGCACAAATCTGCTCGTAGGTGGCGGGTTTGGCAAGGTTAACCGTAAGGTCAACAACCGAAACATCCAATGTGGGAACGCGCATTGACATACCTGTCAGTTTGCCTTTAAGCTCGGGGATAACCACGCCAACGGCCTTAGCCGCGCCTGTGGATGACGGAATGATATTGCCGGCTGCCGCACGGCCGCCGCGCCAGTCTTTCTTGGAAGCGCCGTCAACCGTCATCTGAGTGGCTGTTGTGGAGTGAACGGTGGTCATAAGACCGTCTTTTATGCCGAATTTATCGTCTATGATTTTGGCCAAAGGAGCCAAACAGTTTGTTGTGCAGGAAGCATTGCTGACAAAATTCATGTCTTTAGTATATTTTTCAAGGTTTACGCCGCAAACAAACATAGGCGTATCATCTTTGGACGGGCCGGTGTAAACCACCTTTTTGGCGCCGCCATCGATATGGGCCTGAGCCTTATCCTTAGAATGGAAAATGCCGGTAGCATCTGCGACATAGTCAGCGCCGACCTCGCCCCACGGAATGCAGGCAGGATCTTTCTCGGCGAAAACTGCGATGGCCTTACCGTTTACTACGAGTTTGCCGTTTTCAGCTTTTACGTCGCCCTTAAAAACGCCGTGAACCGTGTCGTACTTGGTCATATAAACCATGTAATCAAGGTCGATAAAAGGATCGTTGATGCCTGTGACAACAAATTTGTCAGGCTGGGAAACCGCAGCGCGGAACACCAGACGTCCGATACGGCCGAAGCCATTGATGCCGATTTTAATCATGTTTTAAAATCCTCCGTTTGTTTTGTATTTTATAATTATTTTATACTTAAAACCGATAATATGCAAGCTCTTTGATAAAAATTTCACGTACAATGGATATTTTTGGCGTTTTGTATAATCTTACAAATAAAACACACATTTTTTGAACATAATTGTTTTACCAACGGACATAATAACAACGTTTCAACTAAAATAAAAGGACTGCTGACAATGACAGGCATTTCACTGTTTGACATAACACGCGCCGCTCTGCGCGAGCAGATATGCATTTTGCTCGGCCAAGACGGGCCGGAAAGGCCGGCTAACGGCCGGCTTTACAGGATGCTGCGCGCTCTGGACAATGCGCGGCTGGCCGAAGGACATTGCGGCGAGCCGCTGATATGCAACCTGACCGAGCTGCTGGATGGGCTCTGCGCCGCGCTGGCCACCCTGCTTGCGGCGCGCGGACACGACCTATATACAGCATTGCCCAAAGCGCAGCTGTATGCCCGGCTGAACCCTGACGCCATCACAGCGGCGGCCTGCAACCTGATTGTAAACGCTTTTGAACACAGCGGGGCGCAACGCGTGCGGCTGCGGCTGACCTCATCATCCGGAAACGCCGTTATAACCGTATCTGACAAAGGGCAGGGCATTGCCGCCGCTTCGCTTTTGGGGCTGGGGCTACCGGCAGTGAAACGAATATGCGAAGCCTTTGGCGGCAACCTGAAAACGGCCACGGGCGGCGGCACGTCGGTTACCATTACACTGCCCTTGTGTGAGCGGCCAGACCCTATAAGCCGCTACCGCGCGCCCGAATGTATTGATTATCTTTTGGACAGGTTTTCCAGGGCATATGTAGCCGTCAGAGCCATGGACGAATAAAGGGAGCCCCCGCGCGGGGGCTCCCTTTATATTTTGATAAATCAGCCTCTGCCGTGGTGTTTATCGTCTACCGTGAGCTCGAGCACTTCGCTAAGAACCTCTTCCAGCCGTGTTATCGCGCAGACCATCGACTCAACCGAGCTGTTGGCCTCCAGAATGACAGCGGAATTTCGTTCGCAAGCGACTATTTTTTGAAGTTTTTCACCTTCAGCGTTTAATATATGCGCCAAAGAAGCCTCCATAAGAGCTATAGATTCAGTGATATCAGTTTTGGCCTGAAAAGGCGTTGTGCTGCTTGCGCAGATTTCGGGCATTCCCATAATTTACGTCTCCTTTTTCTGTTTTGAGGGATAGATTAAAATGTTTTATCGAAGCTGTATTTCCGTATGGCCGTTGCATAGCTCCTATAAAGCCTATATAAAGCCCCTGTATAATATATGCTACGGCGTGTCCGTAGGTTAATCTTTTTTCTGCCGGGGCTTGCCCGTTTGTTTTTTTGCTATGAAAGAGCTTGCTGAATATATTTTTTGTTTGCAAAACCCTTTGTTTTTTTAAAAAATATACTATAAGGATTGACAAACGCATATTAATATCTTATAATCTATTTTACGGCATGGCGCCATAGCCAAGTGGTAAGGCAGAGGTCTGCAAAACCTTTATCCCCGGTCCGAATCCGGGTGGCGCCTCCAGCTAGTAGACAATCCGGGTATTTACCCGGATTGTTTTTTTGTGTTTCGGGAGCCGGCAAAGCCAATTTTTAAAGCGCAGAGGACTTGCCGGACTTTTTGGCCGGGAAAGCAAATATTTTTTAAAAAACATGCAAAGACAATTTGCTATACATACAGCGGCTGACACTGAATCCCCGCCAGCGCCGATTCTACAGCCTGCCCGGCGCTTTCGAAATCTGCCACTATAGAATTGGGTTTATTTATATGGTCGTCCTGCCGCATGGGCACAAGATAGACATGCTTTTGATTCATAAGCTGGCCTATATTTTTGGCCGAAGTGCCCAGCGCATCGTTTGTGGACACGCCCAGAATAAGCGGGCGGGCATTACGTATATGCGCTTTGGCCGCCATGGTTACCGAGGTATCTGTTATGCCTCCGGCCAGCTTGCCAAGTGTGTTGCCTGTGCAGGGCAGAATAAGCATGGCGTCGAGCAGCCTTTCGGGGCCTATGGGCTCGGCCGAAGAAATATCGTGTATTATGGCGCGGCCGGTTAGCTCGGTTATGCGACGGCCGAAATGCTCTGCTGTGCCAAACCGGGTGTCGGTGGTGTAGGCATTTTGTGACATTATAGGCACTATATTGTATCCAGCCTTTAAAAAATATTCCATAACCGCCAACGCCTTGTCAAATGTACAAAACGAGCCCGTTATGGCGAAGCCCAGAGTGATATCTTTCACTTTTATGACCAGTCCTTTCGTTTCTCCGGGGCTTTCCATGAAGGCTCCGGGGTTGCCTCAGGCAGAGCAGCAGTTTTTAGTTTATTCCCGCTCCGCCCTGGATTCTGTATAAACATTCAGTATTGTTTCTTTGATTATTCCGGCGGCGGTTTTGGGCGCCACCTTTCCCGGCAGGGAAATCGCCTGAACCGCATTTAACCCCAAATGCCCCGCCGCCGCAAAATCTACACCGCCCGGCTTGGACGCTAGATCTATAATCAAGCAATCGGGTGCGCAGCGCCTTAACTGTTCCCCGGTTAGCACAAGAGCCGGTACGGTATTAAAAATAATATCAAACCCAGCCAGAACATTCTCCAAGCTGCCGGTGTGTGCCGGCTGCATTCGTGCTGCGCGTATCAGCGCCAAATCGCCCGGATTTCGCGCACTCACTGTGACACACGCGCCGAGATCCCGCAGGCTTTGTGACAAAATTTTGCCTATGCGGCCATTGCCTATCACCAGCGCACTGCTGCCAAACAGTGTTGACGGCCGGTTTGCCATGGCAAGAGCAATGGCCCCTTCGGATGTGGGAATGCAATTCATCACAGCCAGCTCTTCCCGCTCCATGTAATCTATAATGTTTATATTCTGCCTTTGCAGCTTTATGCGCAGCCCGGCGCTAATCTTTCCACCTGCAAAAAAACGGCCGGGCCGGGCCTCCGCGAAAACCTCGTCGATAAGTATCGGCGCAGCGGCAAGCGGCGCGTTTACCGTTACATTATCGCTGCTCAACGGCATGGGCAATATAACGGCATCGGCACCGGCTACTGCCATGCGTATATCGCAAGCGGCGGCCTCAGCCGGCAATTCCTCGCAGGTTTCCAGCCCGCTTACAGTGACGGTATATCCGTCCTTTATCAATGCCGCGGCCAGATAGGCCGAGCGCCGGTCGCCGCCTATAACCGCAAAAATTTTACCTTTTGACATACTGCATTACCCCTGCTTCAGTATATGCGGCAGAGGTTGGTTTTGTTTATATCTTAAGTGTATAAAAAGAGACCCTGCTGTTTAGCGGGGTCTCTTTTTGCCGTGGATTAATTGTAATGTTCTGCGGCACTTGATTTTATTCCGTTTCTTCACCGGCGCGCATGGGGCCGCCGCCATAATCCTCGCTGTCGAACACCGCCGTAATGACACCCTTCGTCAATTGAGCGATGCCCATTCTAACGGCTGTACCTGCCTGTACAGCTTGTGTTATTGTGTTTTTACCATCAATAAGCGGGTATTCGATTTTTTGACCGCCATGAATAATGTAAATTTTGCCTTCAGCATTATTGAGGCCGCAATCAAAAGTAAAGGTTACTGTACCTGTTGATTGAACTGTTTTCTCAATCTGTGCGCCGTCATGCAGATGCCATGTGTTTTCCTGACGGTATACATCACCCCAGCGGCGAAAATCGTTGTTTGACATGGGTTGGTATGAATCGTCACTGGCAAGCTCAATAAATTCAATTGAATATATCAGCGCGCTGCCGTTTTGCGAACGAACACCAACATACTTACCGGGGTCAAACCACTTATCTCCTGCAGTAAATGCCAGCTCGGCAATAGTATATATTCCGGAAGATGCATTGAAATATGCCCGGGTTTCAGCGCCGGCTTCGTCGCGTATGAAAAGACAGGCTATAGTATCAGGGGTTTGCAATCTTATTGTACCCCTGACGATATAACGTTTGGATTTTTCCCACCATGGCAACGGCGCGACTACACCCGAATCGCCCGTCAGCCGCGTTACTGTGCCGGGGAGCAGGCTATCATAGGTTAATGCTGCATCGCCCCATTTTTCTGTTCCTTCATAGTCGGGGCCGCTAAGCTGGAGCTCCATCATTAGAAAGCCTTCAGCCTTTGAATCTTCCTGCAACGGATAAAACAGAACAGCTTCGGCGGGATTGGCTTCTAAGGGACGTTGATGCTTCATCCATTGAAAAACCGGCTGATTGGGCAAGTCTCGCGGTTCGGTTAATCGCGGAGCGGAATTGGACAGGGTGCAGCGTGTATCAGGCGATGTAAAATCGGCATTGCCCTGAACGCTTGTTTGAGCATGGTTTTGGTCAACAATTCCTTCTCTGCCGTCAGTTATCAGCCAGTTTTCAGTGATAGACAGGTCACGAACGGTGGCAGGAACATGTTGATTGTATATACATGCCAGTCCATCGGCAGCAATAAGCAGGTTTCTTGTGATGGACATGGACTCAAAAAACACATTATCCGGTGATGATATTCGCACGGCTCCGTAGTCCGGAACGCGCGTATCATCGTCGATAGATACATTATACCGCATGATGTTATTCTGCCAGGGAGTGTCGGTACAATCTCCCCAAAATTCGCAGAGCAAATATCCAGAGCCTTCATTTCCATATGTGTAATTATATTCCATCACGCTATCACAGACTTCGCCGTCGATGTCCATACCGTCACCATCCACCGCACCGGGCTGAGTACGGTTGTTTCGGCAAATATTATAACGAAACACAACATCCTCACAGCCACAACAACACCATATACCAACCGGACCATTAACATTGATTTGCCGTTGACCCCAGCCATTACCGGCCGCATCACAAAATTCTACCGTTCCATGAATGGTTGCAGCAATAACAATACCGCTTCCGCTATGGTTTTCAGTGTTTTCGATGTCACCAGGATTATCATATACGCGGCAATGAGCAATACGCAGATTTTTACACGGATGATTGTCCGCGGACCCCGTATGTATTCCTGTAGCGCCATTAAAATGAGCATAGCACCCTATTATATCAGTGTTATCACAGCCATTAATCGCTATACCATGCTTATGAAAGCCAGTGACCTCTACAGTGCGTATGGTTGAATGATCTGTACGTTCCATAAGCAGTCCGCATGAACGATTGATAACACGCCATCCTTGTCCGGTTAGCCGTATCCGGCTAATATCAACGTTTACACAGTTTTGAATATGAATGGCTGTATTTTCGGAAGATATTTCAGCAATTTCAGCGCCATAACTGCCGATACTGATATTATGCAGTCCCGCAAGTGACAGGCTGCCATTAAAGGTATCACCGCCGCGAAGCAGCAGCGCTGTTTCATTGGTGATTCGAGACTGAGCCGCAGACAGTGTAAGCAGCGGGCTGTCAATCGATATGCCGGTATTGTTATCATCACCAACCGCGGACAGATAGATTGTAAGCATAGAATTTCTCCTTTAGAATAGCAAGAAGCCGCAGACGAGTTGCCTGCGGCTTCTTTTGTGTTTTTGCAAATTATTTAGAGCCAAACACTCTTTTCTTTGATGCCACAGCTATAAGCGCAGCTGACAGCATCGCGGCAGACAATAATGCGATGATTTCAGAAAGATCCGCGCCTGTTTTGGGAATTTCATCGTCAAATTCGGCATTAACCGCCAAAATCAGTGCATCCATTTCAGCCGCAGTGAGATTGATCAATTTAAGTAATTCGACCTTTTCATCCGCACTCAGCTTGTTATACAATTCGATGAATTTTGCTATCTCTGTCTTTTGCTCAGGTGTGAGTTTTTCCAAATCAATCTTGTTGTCTGCGGTTTTAGGCAGACTATCCGCAAACTTGGTCCACTCTTTATATGCAGTTTCAACAGCAGTTGCCGCTGGCGGATCACCGGCTTCTACCTTTTCTTTTATCAATGTGGCAAAAATTTGCAGTGTAGCATCATCGTTGCCGCCATTTGCATTAGGATCGACCGCAAAGTAAATCATCTCACCCTTGGCAAGCTCGACTGTAACACTCTTTTTATTTTCCGCAGGATCTGCATTGATAACCTGTGTGTACAGTTTTCCTGACGCAGTAACAATCGAAATTGTTACACCGTCGCTGTCCGGATCATCAAGATCATTGTTGCCTGCGAATGCGGTTAAATCAAAGGAGTATTCGCCGGCTGTAGGGGCCTTGAAGCCAATAATAGCTGTTGCATAAGGACCGTCGGCTACTGCAGGAGCATTCACACCATCAGGGCCTTGCAGCCACCAATTGTTTTTAGCCCAGCAATCGTATTCATCATCGGCATAGATATCAGGAATCCAGCCTTTTCCGCCGTCAACATAGAGGCCCACCCAATATGCAAACCATGCGCTTCCGCTTTCGTAAGCAACACATTCTTTGATTTTAGAAACATCAAGATCGCCGTTTTTATTGGTTTCGGGGCTCCACATATAATACCAGCCGTTTTGTCCCTGTGCAGAACCGTCCTGATACAAGGTTCCTTCGACGCCGCCGAACAGGAAGGTTTTTGTGTTGTCAACATCAAAATACTTGCCAACAATTTCGCCTTCGATTTCCAAAGTGCAATCATCGTTGCCGCCATTGGCGTTAGAGTCGGCAGCGAAATAAATCATTTCGCCTTTTTTAAGCATAACGGTTACAATTGCTGTATTAGTATAAGGAGAATCTTCATCATCCAGCTCGGCGAGGTCGAGGGGAAGTCCGTCAGCCTTTTCGGAATACAGCTTGCCTTTAGCCGTGTTAATGGACAGTGTCAAACCATCGCTATCAGCATCATCAAGATCCTTGTTTCCGGCATTTGCGCCCATAAAAAACTCATAACAGCCGTCGCTGGGAGCCTTAAAACCGATAATAGCTGTTGCATAAGGACCGTCGGCTACTGCAGGAGCATTCACACCATCAGGACCTTGCAGCCACCAATTGTTTTTAGACCAACAATCGTATTCATCATCGGCATAGATATCAGGAATCCAGCCCTTGGTGCCGTCAACATAAAGGCCTACTCCATATGCAAACATCCCGCTTCCGCTTTCGGAAGCAACACATTCCTGGATTTTGGAAACATCAAGGTCGCCGTTTTTATTGGTTTCAGGGCTCCACATATAATACCAGCCGTTTTGTCCCTGTGCAGAACCGTCCTGACTTGCAGGAGCGTTTACACCAAAAACAAATGAATCGTCTGCATCAGCAGAGACTGACATACCCACAGAGGCTACACAAGCCATGAGTAACGAAAGCACTAAAATACAAGTAAGCAACTTTTTCAAAATAAATCATCTTCCTTTCATTTTCATCCCTATCGTAAGCTGACTCACAGGGAATTTATGTAAGATATATAATAATACACCTCATCATCTATAACATAATAGCACAATATCACAACAGAGATAATAGGCATGTGTACTATTTTATGGACAAATCGCTTGTAATTCTATTTACCATAGCCTTCCGGCGGGATTGCTTCGGCGCCTTCGGGGAAGGTCCAGCCTTTGGCAATCATATCATTTTTCCAGCCCTGCAATGTGGATTGGTATTCATTATGAATGCCTTTGAGCTTATCTGCCAAGCCAACCTCTCCCGCTTCCTGTTTTTGGTCCCATTTAGAGTTTATCGCTTTAAATGTGGAATGGATGGGGGAAAATGGAATGATATACAGCTCATCTTCCATTACCATTTTGTCACGCGCTTCGATCAGTTTTTTGGTTTTTTCCGGGATGCTTGACAAGAAAGATGAATACACCCGCTCACGCGTTTCCTTATGAGCAATAAACTGCGGGAACAATCCGCTGGGATTTTTTTGGAAGTCTTTGGCGATTGATTGATAAAGGCCCTCTGTCATACAAAACTTTGCAAACAACCAGCCTCCGTCAGGGTTTTTCGCTCCTGTTGGGATAGAGAAGAAATTCCAAAGCAACGAGGGAATGTTTTGGATTGTATCATCATCCGGACGCGGCATTTTCGCAATACCGATATCAACGCCTTCAGCAGCATAATCGTTGAGCACATTCATATTTCCTTCAGCATTAATAGCTACATTTCCTTTTGCCAACGAGAAATCTACATCGCCGGGCTTGCCCTTCATTACTTCTTCGACCTCTGTACAGAACTGGTTAACCTTCAGCATCCAATCGGAATTCATGTTAGAATCAATTCCATTGGCCATCAATGAGCCGCTGCGGTTTCCGCAGTTTTCAAGCAGATAGGAATACGGACCATTATTAACGCCGATTTGCGGCGCGCTGAGATCGGTTAACGTTTTTACATATTGTAAATATTCGCTCCATGTGACAGGTGGTTTTTCCGGATCAATACCTTTTTTAGCAAAGAGCGTTTTATTGTACACAAGACAAAATTGTGTAGTTTGATAGGGCAACGCATAGTGACCACCTGCAAATTTTGTGAGTGACATCTGGTTTTTATCAAGCGTGTTGAAATTAAGATCCGGATCACGGGTGAGATAATCGTCCAGATTTTTGAAAAGAGACTGATAACATCCAGACACAAAATTTGTATTGTTGGGATCGCCGCCCATCCATACATCAGGCTGATTTCCCGCCTGAATCGCCGCCAGTAATGAAGTTAAATCCTCCAGTGCATTCGGCACAATCGTATATCCGGGATGTTTACGGGCAAATTCATCAAAAATGAAGTCAAAATCTGATGCATCCATCCACCACGGCACAAACCACGATACACTTATAGTTTTATTGGTGGGTACAAACGGGTCTTCCGTTTGTACTTCAGATTGACCTCCACCTGATGATTCTTCAGTTGAGGAGCCGCAAGCCGCCAATGAGGCCAGCATGGTCAAGCAAAGCAGGAAAGCAAGAAAACGTTTCATTTGGTACACCCTTTCATTTTTTAAGATTACTTATTAATTTCTATAATCACTCATATTATTAAGACACTATAAAGCTATAAACTGTTACAATGCCTTTTTGCGATAATCCACCATTCCACAACCCGATTGATACCTCTTTACCCTTTCCGGGAAGCGGTATTTTATAAGTCTTTCGACCCTGTGCCAGCGGATATTCGGTATATATTCCATCAGAAGTAACATAAAGTATTCCACCGCCAAAACCGATTTCAACATCGGTTTCAAGCATAGCTCCGCCGCCGGGATAATTTCTTATAAACCCGCTGCCCGCGCCATTCAGCAACAAAGAAGACTTCGCAGATTGTTTATGATATACATCTCCGTATGTGCGTACGGGAAAGGATTGTCGAAACTCTGCGGGATATTTTAAGCTGTATATCGCAACAGATTGAGCAAGAACTCCGCCCTCGCCTGACATGACTTCAATACCGATTTCCGGGGCTTCGGAAAGTGCTGTGAAATAAACCGGAACCAAAGCATAATCGCCGGCCTCCGACTCTATAGAAGCAACAGCAATGGTTTTGCCCTTTTCGCTGATATAAATACAGGCTTTTGTATCGGACGAACGGAGGCGGACCTTTAACACTGCGACATGATGTTCTGCCTCGTACCACATAGGATATGGGAAATGAATATTCTCGCCACATTTTAATTCTAAAGCCATAGTCTGCGTAATATGGTCGTATCGGATTTTTGGATTACCAATATAATCTGAGCCTTCAAAATCGCGGCCGTTTAGATAGTATGTAAAAACGTGATGCGCATCATCCGGCAATTTAAATTTGCCCTGCAGCTCCGATGTGGAAAAAAGCTCTTCTACAGAGCCTGTTTCCAGCGCAGCCGGCAACGTTTTATCCTCAAGATGCTGCCAAAGCGGCAATGCATCCAACAGCCGCGGATCGCTGAAGCGGGGGGAATCCTTAATCAGCCTGCTATATATATTTGTATCGGCGATGATTGTATTATCACGAAAAGCAGTATACGGGCTTTGCGGCGCTTTTATTGCACCGACAGAGCCTTCCACCAGCACACTATTTTGTATTAATAAACCGGTGCATCCCATACCCAACTCATCATTTACAACGCAATGATGACCGCGCGCCGGCGCGAGCAAACAGCTATCAGTGACGCTGTCCTTTATTGGTATACCTTCAGGGCCGAAAAATTGAACTGCGCCTTGACGTTCAACACGTATGCCGTCATCCAAGCTAACACAGCAGCGCATATGATTGCTGTGCCAATCCAGCCCGGAACCATATTCGCAAAAAAGGTATCCGCTGCCCTCATTTTCATAAGAATAATTGTATTCCATAAGTCCGCCGACTACCGCGCCGTCAATATCAAATCCGTCGCCATCCACACCGCCGGGCTGAGTGCAATTGCGGCGGGAAATGTTTTTTCGAAAAATGATGTTTTTACAATCGCAAGCGCACCATACGCCAACCGGTCCGTTTATGTTACGCTGACGCTGTGCCCAGCCATTTCCCGCAACATCACAGTATTCTACCAGCCCTCCGTCTGTATGAAAAAGCGCAATGCCGCTGCCGCTATGATTATCGCGGATATCAGGATCGCCGGCATTATCATATACCTTACAGTGACGAATAGAAATGCGGCGATTGAAATTCTCATGAATATCGGTACAAATCCCACAAAAGCCGTTATCATGTGCATAGCATCCCTCAATGAGAACATCATCAGAAGAATGAACACTGATGCCGGCATTGCGAAAGCCATATACTTCAATATTACGCACATTTGCATTATTACAGCCACGAAGATTGACGCCTATTCCCTGCTTATTATTCCTCCATCCATTTCCGCGAACACGCAGTCCAAACAGCTCGACACGGCTGCAATTTTGCAGCTCGATACCGTTTTCGTCTTCGCCGTTAATAACCGCAGGACATCCCCATGAACCTATAATCAAATCGGTTCGATCTTTTATTTTAAACGACGGATAACTGCATCCGCCTTCAAAAAGCACAATACTGCCGCTTTCCACCTCATTGATATCCAGGCTGTCAGTGACCAATATATCCCGGCCAACCCACGAAAAATCCGACAGATTTGAGGCGCTTTTTTTTATATAAATCAATTTTCGGTTCATGTTTGCGTTCATCCCTTCTTTCAATCAATTCGCAAGACCGGAAAACTCCAAACCTGCCATAAACCGTTTTTGAATAACCGCGTATAAAACCAACAAAGGAAATGTAATTAATACGCATGCAGCCAATTGCACGGGGCTTATAACGCTGCCTGTTGCTGTTACACTTTGATAAAGATATGCAGGAATTTCAGACAGCCGCTGGGACAATACTTTAACCGTGCCCGTCAGGTAAACGGTTGGCTCCAGCACATCATTCCAATGCCAAATAGCTGACAATGTTCCCACCACCAGCATGGATGTACGGGCCAGCGGCAACATTATGCGGAAATAAATTCCAAAGCTATTACAGCCTTCCAGCTTGGCTGATTCTTCATATGATTTTGGAATCCCCTTGAAAAACTGCATGAAAATGAATATGAATAATCCGCCGCGCAACCCAAATCCAAAAAAGGACGGAACCACAATTGGAAGGATTGTGCCAATCCAACCCATTTTTGAAAACTGGATATACAGCGGCATATTCAGAAGCTGTTGGGGAACAAGAATCGTTAGAACAATCAGCAGGAAAACAATCTTGTTTCCAAAAAATTTATATTTTGCCACACCATAAGCTATAAATGAACCTGACAAAATATGCCCTAATGTGCTCAATAACGTAATGGCGCCATTGACCAATACGGTGGAATCATACTCAAGCAAAGTGAAAGCGGAACGAAAGTTATCAATATTTAATCCGCTGAGTACCCATTGACGGTTGAGATCACGAAAATCAGTATCGTATTTTAAGGAATTTAACATCATATATAGAAATGGATAGATAAATACAAATACAAACTCAATTAGAAGAGCATATACGACCAGCGCACCTATTTGCCTACCCCAACGTTTTTTAAATGATCGACCCGTCAGTGCTTTATTTGTGATCATATGGCTTCCTCCGTTTTCAAACTTGATTATTCAAAATGTTGATGCGTTCCCGCAGTTACCCCATGTAAAATACACGTTTACGAACAGCCGCAAACACTGCTGCCAGTAAAAGCGCAATTATCAGAAAATACATCCAACTGAGAGCGCTGCCTTTTGCGAGCATAAAATCCTTGAAGGAAACACGCGAAATATATGTTATTACAACGTTATCCTTGCTGGTGAAACTATCAATTAATGTGTAAACCGAATTTAGCAAAATCGCCGGCATTGTGAGAGGAAGCGTAATCTTCCATAGCTTATCGAATTCGCTGGCGCCATCCACCACCGCCGCCTCGTATAATTGGGTAGGAATAGTTTGCAGTACGCCAAGAAAGATAATAATCTGCACACCGGAAATCCACATTACTGACGAAATCCTATTAATAATTGCGCCGACATATCCAGAAAGTGATTCGCCGAAAAGAGTTACTAGCTGCTGGCTCAGCGCCAAATCCTGAAACGAGCTTGCACCAGAAGCTTCTGCTGTTTGCTGCATCATACCGAGCGATACCTGCGTGTTATTACCTTCAATAACCGCCATAACCGCGCCCGTTCCTATCAGCAGCGGCAACACAAACATGGCACGGAAAAAACCACGGCCGCGAATATTCCGATTGAGCAGGGTGGCAACGAATAATGCAAATATTATCACAATCGGGATATTAACAAGATTTTTCAGTGATTCTGTCAATGCCGGGATGAATTCAACATCGGTAGTAAGCGCTTCCTTGAAATTATCGAGTCCCACAAATTCAGTGAGAAAGCTTTCGTTGTCGGTAATTCTTGAAAATGCGAGAACCAATGAATAAAACAACGGGTACAAGAAGAACAGGCAAAATCCAGCCACCCACGGCGCGATATAAAGATAACCAACCCGATTTTCGCGCTGGGCTAACAAGGTATTCCGACGCTTCAAGTTCGACACCTCCCTTTGGTTGTGTTACTGCAAAAGACATTGCTTCAACGGTTTGGCCGTTCTGTGTAATAGCTGTATTATTATAGTTAATAATTACCATTGTACCGTCATCGTATGTCACCTCAGCGACATCGTTTTCTTTGTGGTGACTTGTTATCTTCTGATCTGCCAATCCTGCCAGAGATGTTGAATAGCGGTTGTATGTTTCGCTGATTTCATCGCAAAACACATCAAAACGTGAAACAAAAACGCCCGCCTCATCGGTGTCTACTGCTTCGGCAGTCAATGTGAAATATGGAATTTGTCCATATTCTACCATTTGGAGGAATTGTAAATCACGGTCATAAAATTGATTGACCGGCTCGGATGTATACGGTATAGACCCATGAATGAGCATTTGACAGAATGGTATGGCATAGTCGGTGTGCGGGTATCCGGAAGTGCCTGTTGGGATACCTCGCAGCCAATCCGCATACGCCCATGTATAGGCATTTCCTGCATCTATTGCTACGCCGCCGGTTTCCGCCTTTGCACGCTCCATAATCGATTGCCAAACAGCAGCCGTATCGCTGCGCTGAGTTACATCGTCAGAGTAGTCATAATATATAAACGACCCCATATGCGCCAGCGTTACACCGCTCTTTGAAAAGGATTTAAAAAATGGCCATGCAGATTTATTCATATTAGATTTGATAACTGACGGTGACAAAAGAAATGTGGTTTTATCGAGGCTTTCATATACACGGTAATATGCACTGAGAGCCAGATCCCCTTCGTTATATCCTCCCCGGCCAATTTGAACTTCCAGCGGATTGTCTTCCAAAAATAATCTGCCGCCGGTATTGTTTATCGTATCAGTCAGCGATTTGAGATCAGAATCGCCGCCCAGCTCGGCTGCGACTTTATATTTCGAAGGATACACGCCATATCCTTCGGTTCGATAGCCTTGATAATTAACCAGCAATGGTAATTTTTTGTCCCCTGCAATTTGGTTTATCATTTGCTGTGCCTGGCTGAAGGTTGTGCCAATGATATAGTTATCAAATACAAGCACCCTTTGAGTATATCCGCCGAATATATCCAAAGCGAGCGGCAGGTCATCACCATAAACAGAGCTTTTTTTCAGGCTTCCGTTTTTCTCCAGATAGCTCCGCAGAGAGCGCGCCATGCCGCTGTAATCAGCATCATTATCTTCCAAAAAAGTGTAGCGTACTCCGGCGTTAACCGCACGACGGGGAAGCTCATAAGCTGTGGGGATTTGCCCTGCCTGCCATTTTCCGCTTGTGGATGAAACTGCAACCTGACGGCGGTATTCAAAAAGAGCATCGATACGGCTGACGTTGAAAATATATCCGGACGGAGAAAACTGAATAGCACTTTCGCTTTGTCCGGAAAAAACATATCCTATAAAAGCAGAGTTACTTTGCTTTACACCAAAATAGGGAACGGTAAGACGTTTCAATCCGGCGCCGTCAAGCGATTTTTGCCAATCAATGTCCGGTTGCGGATCAGAATATGTAAAGACCTTATAATTGCCTGCATATTTACCATGCTTTTCTTTAAATTCATTGATGGCGCCGCTTCCATCAGGATAGAGAATATATCCTTCAGTTTTGTCGCCGCCCGCGCCAAAATAGGGCATGATTTCGATTTCAGTCAGGTAACCAACATCGATAGCTTTAAGCGACGTGATGTTAACCCATGCCGGCATCCGGTCATCCTCAAACCGTTGTTTTAGCCGGGCGAATTTACCTTTTACTGCCGCGGATACAGCGCTTTCCTCAATACTATTAAAAAAGCCGCTGCGGGAAGAAGCTCCGACCATTTGAGTTTGCAAGGCATCCAATGTTGCCAGCATGGATTCGCTCACATCAGCTATCCCCGACATGTCCTTGATTTTTTCATTTGTATCTTCCAAACGCCCCAATTCCTTGCGGGCGTTTTTTAGCTGTGTGCGGAGATTTTTAGGAGTGTCGCTGTCATCATTCAGCTCGTCGAGCAAGATGTTGGTTTTCTTTATGAACTCACTGATTACGGTTTTCCGCGCCTCCAGCTGAGCTTCTACACCTGCGCCTTCGCGAATGTTTTCATCGGGAATGGAAACGATGAGAGCATTATCTTCCAGCTGAAAATTCACATCAAAGATAAGGTTTATTTCCGGCAGTGTGATTGTGTACACAATTCCCGAATGGCTTTTTGTGGGAACGACCTCATGTTTCATAGCTTCCAGAGGCAAGGTGTTCTTTCCGGCGTCTTTCCTGTTTATCAGTGTATACCCAACGGTGACGAGGGAATTAAATTCATCGCGAATAAAATCCGTGACACCCTGCTGCGGAATTTGGTCAGCGGGCAAACATGAGGTCCACAGCTTACCGTTTGTTTTATTTTTTACGGCAATCGCGGCAGCAGCATATTGATAATACAACACATATTCTGCACTTTCTGCGCCAACCAAAAAACCTTCCGGAACATCATTTTCCGCCGAAACCGTAAAGACCGCTGCCGGCGGAACAAGGGATATTAGCAGCGCTAATATGATAATCCACCCTGCCATAATTTTTAATTTCACGACATTTTCCCTCCCTTCTTCGCCAAGCTGTTATTTGAAAAGCAACAGACGATATTCCTTGAATATTTCCCCAATAAAATCAACCAGCTTAACACCAAGAACATAAAGCAACACAAATACCACTGCGATAAACAACACCGCACCCAATCCAAAAACAGCGACTCCTATCGTTTTGGGAATTGTATATCCGTTCATTTCGCGGATACCAACCAAAACCAAAATCACAACCCATATTGACACTATCATGGTTAGTGCGCTAATAAGTCCTGCTGACGAAATTCCTAATGTATTGGTAAAAAGCGCTATCGGAAGGGTGAACACCGCATATGGCAGCAGCGCATAACACACAGCGGCATACGCTTCCCGCAAAAGAATCTCACCAGAAGCGATACATGTGACATAATAATATGCCAGCACCCACAGAAAAAATGGAAGCAAAAAACTAAAGACTTCTTGAAACAAATTTACATCAAGGATATTAACAGAAGTTAACGGGTAATGTGTTACAAACAGCCGAGCAACAGATGAAAAAAGCGACCACATCAAAATCAAAGTCGGGAACAGCACACGAAATGCAGTTCTATCTTTTTTAATGGCCAAAAAGCCATCAACGGGGCTGAATAGCACCATTATCGCAATATCAAAGCCTTTCATGGATGTTCACTCCTTCTTTGGTTTTACCGGCCGGATGCCAATCTTTTTGCGCGGCGGCGGAGACGTCCCACGCCCATAATAAGCCCGACAATTAGGGCTAACATTCCAACTAAAATCAACAGAAAATATTTCTGAAGTATGATTTTAAAATGCTTTGTAAACGCATCCGAATATCCATATTTATCACCCGCAGTTTTGTAATGCGACATCGACTGCTCATAATCGCCCTGCTTGAGTGCAGCCTTTCCCATTCCGATATGAGCGACAGGGTATGCAGGATCAGAAATCAAGATTTCACGCCACGAATCCTGCGCCTCCACATATTTACCATTATTATATAATGTTAGTGCTTGCTGAATAGTTTTTGTAAACCGGGTTGGACGAAAAACCTGCACAGTAGCAAGGTTTTTATCCAAAATGTAAAGATTCCCTGCTGAATCCTGTTCTAACGCAACAGCATTCATAAAGCGGCTGCCCCAGTTTCCCGTGCCGCCAAAAACACACAGCATTGTGCCATCCTGATCATATTGATAAATCCTACCCGAGAGATTATCCAACAAGCTAATAATGCCGCGGCTATCCACCGATACATCAACAAATGCAGGTTTATCCATGGTTTTACCATATTTGTGCATTATATAATCGGTTTCGTTATCACCAAACATATCTTTTTTGGGATAGTAATTACTGCCTGTTGAAGAAAAAAGCTTAAACTGCTCCACATCAGTGTTTCCGGTGACAGTGTATAGCGAATTATCGGAGCCTATAGTGAAATTAGTATGGGTCGGGGGCATCCGTTTGCCTAGCTTTTCACGTTGAGAGGCAGATGCAAACATATATATTATTGAATCGAAAAAGCTTTGAGAAAGACGGGTGGCTCCGAGGTAACCCCGAAATACATTATCTGTATCTAAAATTATAAATCCATGATAATCGAGATCGTTTAAAATATATATTTGACCCATACTATCCACCTCAACCTTGACGGGTTTGAATGGATAAGTATCATCATAAAGCCGGGATTCCGGCTTGGTTAATTCCAATGTGATTTCACCCTCTGCGTTCATACGCAATACACGTCCGCGCTCGGTATCCGCAATCCATATATTCTCTTCATCATCTACAAAAATGCCGTTTGCCTTTGGAAAAGCATCATTTCCTTCAGGCTTATATTCACGCAGCAGCTTTCCGTCCTTATCCAGTTTTATGACGCGTCCATTACCCGCATCAAGTATATAAAGCTGATCTTTGATATCAATATACAAATCAGTTGGAGCGGACATAATGTCAGCATCAAGCTCAAAATAAGAATAGGTTGTATCGGCGAGATAACACAATGGTATTTCCTGCCGCTTGCCTTCCATATTGATGACATAATTAGAAGAGCCCTGTGCTGACGCTGTCAATCCGGACGCAAACAAGCAAAAGGATATAACTGCGCAACCAACAACGCGGCGTATGCGCCTACGCATCATACCAACCAATCCTTTCCTAAAACGTTCGTGTTATTATCCTTTGATTCCGGCATGTGCCATAGTATTCATAACCTGGCGCTGCATAAGCAAATATACAATAATCGTCGGAGCGGTGGCAAGCAGCGAAGCCGCAGACACCATCCCCATTGCACCAACCGCACCATTTCCAATGCTTCCCAATGCGTAAGGAAGGGTTTTCATGGTTTGATTAGTGATATAAATCATTGACGAACCAGAATTGTTCCAGTTCTCTATAAAAGCAAAAACAACAACCGTCGCCCAGGCTGGTTTTATAATAGGCATAACCACGCGTGAAAACAGCTTAAATTCCCCCGCTCCGTCAATTCGAGCACTTTCCAGAATTGAATCCGGAAATTGAGACATGAATTGTTTTACTAAAAACAGATACATTGGTTTGGCCATAGAGGGAATAATCAACGCCCAATAGGTATTGAGCATTTCGGTTTGACTCATTACAATATATGTAGGAATCTGAGCCACCGCCGGCACAAACATCAGCCCGATTACAACAACACGATAAAGCAGCTTGTATCCGGGCATACGCAATTTTTCAAGGCTATAGGCCGCCATACATGCTATAAATACTGTTGCTGTTACATTTGTCACTGTAGTAATCAAGCTATTGAAAATATACCGGGTAATCGGAATTTCACCATAACCTACCGATTTAAACAGCTCAGTGAAATTTCGTATTGTAGGCTTTTGCACAAGAAAGGTAGGCGGAAATAAAAACAGCTCATCGGTTGGCTTAAATGCTGTGGATACCATATAAATCAATGGGAGCGCCATGAAAATAACAAGAAGAATCATTATAGCATACACTACAATCCAGCCGTATGGAATCCGCCGCAAAAAACGGCGGCCAATTTCAGACGGCGTATATGATTTCATTGTCTTTGTTTGTTCCATAATTATGGCCGCGCTCCTTATCAATCTTTTTCAGTAAACAGCTTCATAACAATCTGACCAAGCACTAGGCTTATTGCCAACAGAATAAATGCGACAGCACTGGCATAACCCAGCTCCAACCGGATAAAGCCATAATCATAAATATGACCAACCAACGTATGAGCACTATTGTTCGGACTGGGAAATCCAACAATTTCCTGCACCATTTCAAAAACACTAAGCGAAGTAACAATAGACATAACCGCATTAAACAGCATTTGCGGCTTCATTTGCGGAAGAGTAATCAAAAACAGCTCCTGAAAACGGTTATGTACACCGTCGATACGACCTGCTTCAAAAAGCTCCTCATTCATGTTTGAAAAGCCTGCCAATGCGGTTAGAAACCCTTGTCCCATGCTCATCCAAATCGATACTCCGATTATCAGCGGCATGATATACGTTGGGTCGTTTGTCCATCCTATCGGTTCAGAAATGAGCCCCAGAGATATAAGTGCATTATTGATAAATCCAACACGAGAACTACTGAAAAGGCTCAGCCATACCACACTTACAGCAAGAGCGCTTGTGATTGATGGTGCGTAAAAAGCAAGGGAAAAAGCGTTGCGCAGTTTGAGCTGGTTTATAACCCATGCAAAAAAGAAGGATGCCAAAAAGCCCAGCGGACCCGCAATAACAGCAAAGGTCATGGTATTTTTCATTGCGGTAATAAACAGCTCGTCATTTGTAATCAAATCGACATAGTTATCAAGCCCAATAAATTTAACCGTGCTTACCATATCATAACTAAAAAAAGAAACAACAAAACTCCAAATTACCGGAATAATATAAAACATAATAAACAGCCCAAAAAACGGCACCAAAAAAAGATATCCTGTAAAATACCGTTTGACTTTTGCGCCTTTTAGAGAGGCGGTTTTTCTTGTAGGTTCTATTATATTCGGTGCTTTTCCAGCAAACATGCAATCATCTCCTTTTTAGGGCTGCGCCGGCAGATCATATTGCTTGCGTTTTCTCGCTATTTCTATTTCGATTTCCTGATATGCTTCTTCAAGCGAATCACGGGTTTTCTGACCGCTCGTGACCGATCTTGTCCATGCATTTCCAATGGCGCGCGGGGTCATATATCCGCCGAGTGTATTGGTTAGGTTGCGATACCATGGCATCCATTCCTGGATCACCTTCAAGCGCTCACCACCCCATGGCTGGGCATAAAACGCGCTAAGATTGGCAGAATACCAGCGTCCGCTGGAGCCAAGCTTTGCAACGATTTCAGAAGAAAACTGTTCTTGAACATCTCCGGATGTCCACCAATCCATAAATTGCCATGCGGCGTCCTTACGGTCACCCGCTTTTTCGAACATAATCGCCGAAGTTACGGTTCCTGCGCCATAACGAACAATATCGCCCTCTTCATTTCGAGTGCCCGGAATAGGCGCAATCTCCAGCCTGCCATATAATTCCGGAGCGGCAATATCCAGCATGAGATAGTCATCCAAATAACCGATAGCCATTGGGATGCTGCCGATACGCATTTCATTATAAAGATTTGCCCAGCGCGGTGCGCGATATTGGGTGAACGCTCTGACCCAATTGTCAAAAGCGGTGAATGCAGCCTCACTATCCAGAGCCGAGCTGCCATTTTCATTATAGAATTTGCCTCCGTTTTGGAATAGCATAGATGAAAAAACCGCGATTTTTGCCGATGCGCCAGAACTGCTGATGTCAGGGTTGATATGGAACAACGCATTATTCCGACTCAATTTGGGAATTGTAAATTGCCAAAGCTCTTCCCATGTTTCAGGAATGGAAATGCCCATCTCTTCTATGATATCAGAACGATAAATCAATAAAGGTATATTCATTGTTTCAGGAAGCGCATATACACCACCGTTATATCCAAAAGGTGTGACTGCTTCAGGATGAAACCGTTTCACTACCTCTTCAAAGCCAGAAAACCCACTCAAATCTTGGGCTGATTTACGAATAGCAAGTTCCACAGGTGTATCCATATCGCTTCCAAGCGCAATATCCGGCTCGCGTCCGGATATCAGCGACAAAAGAAGGGCTGATGTTCCGCCGACAACTCCGGCGTTTCCGGCAGAAATAATATTAAAACGCACCGAAACTCCCGTGCGCGGCGTGAAATCAGCAACAGTCATTTGCTGAATAGTTTCACCCCAGTCACGTCCGCGGGAAACCCATACATCCAGAACCTGTCCCGGTTCTGTACTTTCAGAGGATTGCTCATAATCGGCCGTGAACGACTGGATGAAATCCCAAAAAAGAAGTTGCAGCTTTTGCAAAAAAGTGGCTTCTCGCTGAACAACCGCTTCACCCGGCGGCATCAATTGAATGAAATCCATTAACAAAGGCACGTATTGAATATTTGAAGAAAAATCGGCCAATGTTGAAGGAATTTGAGAAAGATCGGTAAGACTTTTTGGAATATTATGCGGCTTGTTCACCAAATTACGCAGCTTATCCGCCTCGCTTCGCATACCAGAGGTGAATTGTGAACGGGTCGAACTGACCGCTTCAAGCTCTCCAGCCAAATTCTCAATTCGGTCAATATAGCCCGTTAAAGTGTCCAGCAGCCAAGGCAGCTTTTTATCCAGCTCGTAATCAAAATACGGGTCTGGGTCAAGCCCGGTGACCGTCTGCACATCGCGTATAGTAGTGGACATTTCCTGTGACAACGCCTGCAATGACATAATAATCGGAGCGGTATCACCCACTACTGCCTGCATAGACATAATGTGTTTGCCCTCTTCAAGATAAAACAAAAACGGTTTATCTCCGCCGAGCAGCTCGGTTCGCAGTCCATCCTGCGATGCAAAGGGATATGCCAGCATTTCTCGGAACGGCACCTCGCCATCTATAGCGATTTGGCGGAACGATACCGACCCTGCATAGTCCTGTTCAACCCGCAATGCTAATGTGTACCAGCCGGTAACAGGAGCGTTCAATTCCCATGAAACCCATTCGTTTCCGTTACGCCAAACCCAACCGCCAACAGCATTTACCAATGATTTTTTTACATCAAACGGAGACATAGTTGTATCCTTAATATTACGTCCGACAAATATGCGTTCACTTGCCTCAAAAAGATTTTCAGCCTCAAAGGTCAGAGCCGAACCGCTGTAATTTTCAGAAGAATATTTTTCGCGATATTGCTCATAAGTTTGTACCGGCTGATACGGAACCAGCCGAATTTCTGCAATCGACAACGCTCCGGATATATAGCCCAGCGTCAATGTATGCTCGCCTTCATCCAATGAAAAAATCAGCGGTTCGCTATAAAGACGGTTCAAATCGGTGAGTGTCAGCGACTGAATGCGTTCCTTCTGCTTCATCGGCACCGAACGCTCATTGCCTCCCGCATCGATATACGCCGGGCCGCCCGATTCCCACACGCGCGGAAATTTTATACTGCGCGCCTCGGCAAACGGTTCCTTGCCATCAATCATCAAAGACCGAACAATATCACTCGCTGTTGATATTTCACAAAGATAATCAATTTCAATGAAATAATAGCCGGTCTTGGAAGAAAACGAAACCATTAGGCTCTTTTCCTCATTCAGCCACGGACAAAAAGATTGCCCTTCATGAACACCATCTGCCGATTCATTGTTTGAAAGGTTGAACATGTCACTCGTAAGCTGAACCTCATCTCCAATTGGCGCAGCATCAAAGCTATATCCGGCGAGTATTGCCTGATAGGAATCCGGAAACGAATCCTTGTCCGAAACTGCCTGCGCAGGCTCCGCATGAAAATTCTGAAAGGATAATATATTCACGCCGGTAAGCGCCAGCATGGTTGAAACAAATAAAACAAAGAGGCGCCGACAGCTATACTTATGGCGATTGCTTTTCAAAGCTTTACTCATTTTTGTTATTACCTATCCTTTCACCTATAATCATTGTATAACCACGGGCTGATAACCTTCCAGCCGCAGCGTAAAATCATATGTTTCTCCAGTTGAAACGTCTTGATATGTGCGTTTGAGCCGTAGTAATACAGAGAATTGATTATGATTCAACACAAACCATACCGGACCAGCCTCGGACATTGCTTTGTGTATTTCCACACCATCCGGAATATCAGTAAATTCAGCGGCGATTCCAGCCTGATTACAAATATATCCCACTAAACGGTCATATGTTTCTTCGTCGGCATCGCAGCCAAGATAATATACGCGCCCCTGTCCCACCGCATTTTCAGTGACAGCAGCTTTACCACAATAAAATTCACCGGAATATTCCGCCAATACATTAGCAGAAACAGGCTTTAACACATCACACCAAATGCGGGCTGTGCCTTGCCCAAAAATGCCCGTTAGAGGAATTGTACGGTCACCCAGCGGGTCAAATTCCTCCGCTTGTACGCCTGTTATGTCAGCGAACACGCCCGGAATGGGAGCGGGATGCATGACATTGTCAAGGTTTTTAATTCCGCTTCGATATGTAAGCAGCAAGTGCCCGCCCGATTGGACATAATCACGCATCCGTTGCGCTATAGCTTCATCTGCCATGATACAGGCGGGAGCCAGCAAAACAGCATACCCTGACATAGGCTCATCCAGCGACAAGAATTCTCCGTCAATTCCACGGCGGAACAGAGCGCGATAGAGCAACGATGTTATTTCTTCAGCAGAAAAGCCTATGGAATGAGAGTGGATACGATGGCTCCATAAATTTTCATAGCTGCGTATAATACCAACCGAAGCGCCAAAGGTAAGTTTGCCTAGCTTTTGGGCAATATTTTCAAATTCCATGCCCGTTTGTTTAATCTCATGATACCGACGCGTTTCGCCGCCATCATGATCCAAAATACCGTACCAGTACTCTTCTGTTCCAAACAATGCAGGGCGCCAACGGAAATACATCACTGTATCGGCGCCGCCTGCCACAGATTGCCAGCTCCACAGCCGCAATTGACCCGGCTTTGGCATATCACCCATTTTTGACCATCCACAAGGTCCGCTTTGCTGTTCCATAACCCACATAGGCACATTCTTTTTTATGCTGCGGATAAGTGCATGTCCCATAGCGGCACTATATGGTGCACTGCGTCCCCATTGAGTGCTGATATAATTATCCCAGCTCATAAAATCCATTGGCGCTGCCAGTTTATAATAATCAATTCCGCTATATGTTCCCATAAGATTGGTGGTAATGGAGGCGGATGTGTATTTTTTCAAAATTTCGGTCTGCATTGTTGCATATTTAACGATACTATCGCTTGAAAAACGATTGAAATCCAGACATAACGAAGGATTAAGTCCATGAGTTTCGGAACAAGATTCCTCACATTGCGGCGCACGCGGCAAATCTACCGCGGCAAAAGTGTTGTAGGTTTGGCTCCAAAACACCGTACCCCAACGAGCATTCAATTCATCTACAGTCTTGAATTTTTTCTCCAGCCATGTTTGCCACTTTTTTTCGCATGACGGGCAAAAACAAACCATGGAATTTTCATTGCCAAATTCATTATCTATCTGCCATGCCTGCACGGCGGGATGTTTGCCATATCTCTCGCCGAGCTTATGAACGATTTCGGCGGTTTTTTCTATGTATGCAGCATTATTCGGGCAATAATGCCGGCGGCTTCCAAAGTGACGTGTGCGACCAAATCGATCGGTTGCTAAAACCGACGGATACGCATCAACCAACCATTTAGGCGGTGTAGCAGTTGGGGTGGACATAACTATTGAAATACCTTGATCCCAAAGCATTTCCACAGCTTCATCAAGCCACGAAAAATCATAAACACCTTCATCCGGCTCAAGCAAGCTCCATGAAAATTCCGCAAGGCGAACCACACGAATACCAGCGTTTTTCATCATGGTCATATCGATTGCCCATCTTTCCCGCGGCCAATGTTCGGGATAATAATCAACGCCAATACGCATATATTCTTATGTCCTTTCTGTTAATTTCGTCCAAATTATTTATTTGTCTGTCTTGCTTAATTATAACAAAACCCTATATGTTGCTCCATACACAAACTAACCATGATATAGATAAATCAACTATAAACCTATTATTTCTCATGTGATTCAGCTGGAAACGTTAAAAATCCCCGGATCGATTTTAGCTCGATATTGAGAGGGGCTGATTCCAATCTCTTTTTTGAACACACGACTAAAATAGAGCGGGTCATCAAATCCGGATTGCTCAGCGATTTGTGTTATTGAATATTCTGTGTTACGTAACAATTCACACGCACGTTTTATACGATAACGGGTAATATATTGCAGAGGGAAAAGGTCAAATGTCTTTTTAAAGAGTGCCGAAAAACGGCTAATACTAAGCTGGCTCATTTCTGCCAACTGCTTAACAGTGATATTTTCACGAAAATAGAGACAAATATGCTCCAACGCACGCTGCATACGGGCATCCATGCCGGGCTGCTCGTCCTTGGTTACAAGCAGCTGATAACGGCGGGAAACAAGCGCGATAGCATAGGTGAATAAGGTGTTTGTGATCAGCTCATAATTTGGGCGTTTGAAGGTCAGCTCCCGCACGAGCGTTTCGATAGAAGAACCCACCTCCTCCACTACTCCTGTATGATAGGTATACTGCTTGTCCAGCCCAAGATTTTTGAGCAGCGCAGCCGAATCCAAACCAGTAAAATGCACCCAATACAACTCGAATGCATTTTTAAGATTTTCATTTGTGTAACGATGCGGCGTATTAGGCGGAATGATAAAACAGCCTTCGTTGACCAAAATGCGTTTATCCCCCACTGTTAAATCGACCGGTCCCTGCGCGATAAAGCAGAAGAGATAATCCAGCCGCCCTTTCGGGCGGTCGAGCAGCATAGGCTCAACCCCATGAATATCATCCTCCTTATAATATCCCACTTCATTAATAATGAGATTTCCGGACATATCACACACTCCGCGGTCATTGTTCTCAAATGTACGGCTCTCCACCAGAAACTTATACATGAGCTTAAACCCCCTATATTCGAACTGATATAACTCACATTGGATTAACCACATAATAACACAAAATTCCGCATGGTTATAGTACTTTACTTATATATTACTATATATTTTTATTCATCCTCTTATATAGAGTATTATACGGCAGAAACTGCAGCGCTTTTTATAAGCACTACAGTTTCATAAATTACACGAAATTATGTGCGAGTTTTCTTAATGAAAAAATATCCGCCTACGCCGCCGCCCGCAAGCACAATAATACCAATTCCAATAATCCATGGCAATGCGCTTCCCGAATCTTTTTCTTCATCATTCGAAACGTTTGATTCATTCGTTGACGTTTGAGACCCATCCATGGTGCTTTCTTGAGCTTCGACGGTTGTGTCGATGCTGTTATCAGTGTCACCTGTGCTTACATCTACATTTCCACCCGAAACTACCGCCCCGCCAGACACATTTGTACTAGTAGTGCTGCCGGACGAAATTTTTGAAACAGTTCCTGCACCTGAGGGGGTTTGCTGCTGCGACCCCGCCTTGGATGATACACCCGGACCAGGCGGTTGGGCTTGCGTAGATTGCGTAATTTTAACAAACCAATGCGCCGCATCATACTCGAAAAATCCGTTTGGATCCGAAACGAAATATACAAAATCATTCTTTTTTAATGTTAGGGTTTTTTGCGGAACCTTATTAACTTTATCAACAGATGCAAAGGTTTTTTTGCTATTATATGACCACAACGCCTTGCCGCCATGAAGAACCGCAAAGGAAACTCCGTCAGAGTTAGGCTCATCTTTACCGTCCGGCTTAGCACCGCCGTCACATTGAGCATCAATTATATAAGTACCGTCAGCCGGGGCTTTAAACGCCACCACCGCCGACATATTCCCCGCAGGACAAACGGTCCCCTTTTTGTCAATTCTCCACCAAAACTGCGTTGGATTTGGGTTTTCAGCAGTAGGCGGGTATTTTGATGGCCACCATGCGTAATATTTATCCACATCCTCGTTAGCAGGCTGCATAAACTTCATGGAATATGAGTTTTTATAGTTAGTATAAATACATTCCTTAAGGGTATTTGTATTAATTATGCCGCCTTTATTATATTCCATGCTATAAAAGGCATAGAAATTGTCCACGTTTTGCTTGTTAAACGCAGGCCGCGGAGAAGTTTCCGCCTCTACACTGTTAGGGTCGGCAAACCCAAATACATAGACGCTATCTGCCGATGCCGGCAAATATGTGACAATCACTGCCGCCACTAATAGCGCGAGCGACAAAATAGTCGATAAAAATAACCTTTTCATTTAATTCACCTCATTTTAACATTAAAGCACCCGACAATATACACAATCAGTTTGTGTGTTTGTTATATATTTTATCATATTTGAATGAAAATAATAATACACTATTCGATTGATATATGGATGATTATATCCCGAAAAAAAATTTGCAGTATGAAATTATGCAAGATAATCAAGAATTCCACATAATCCATATAATAATTGAATTGTGTATATGATTTTTTATGGTTGTATGTTACAATATTGACATCAATATTTCGATATATAGAAGGAGTCGCATTATGAACAATTCGATTGCCCGCTTTTCCGGGCAGGAATTTTCATTTCACGAATGGGAAAATCCTGATATTACCCAAATAAACAGACAGGATATGCACTCTCCGCTTTCAGCATATGCGAGCCGGGAACAGGCTTTGTCGCGAGATGAAACGCAGTCGTCCAACCGGCGGCTATTGGATGGCATCTGGAAATTTCGATTGTTCGGCAGCCCGAATGATGTGCCAAACGCGATTTGTGAAGATGATTTTGATGTCTCTGATTGGGATGATATTATTGTGCCCGGCAGCTGGGAATTGCAAGGTCACGGGCATCCAATTTACACTAATATAGCGTATCCATTCACCTCAAAAGGCCGGCATCTTATACAAGCAACATCTGATGGCGCGGCACAATATAATCCGCCGTTTTTGCCAGATGACAATCCCACCGGTTGTTATATTTTAGATTTTACTCATAAGGTTCGTGCCGAAAAACGAGTTTTTCTCACGTTTGGGGCGGTGGAATCCGCATTTTATGTATGGGTAAATGGGCATCCGCTTGGATATTCGCAAGATAGCCGTCTGCCCGCAGAATTCGACGCTACCGATTGGTTGTGTGAAGGAAAAAACCGCTTGGTTGTCAAGGTTATACAATTTTCAGACGGAAGCTGGCTGGAGGACCAAGACCATTGGTATCTTTCGGGCATTCACCGTAGCGTAACACTTATGGAAAAGCCTATGGTATATCTTAAGGATTTTCAAATACAAACGAATTTTATTGACAAATTTAATAACGATTTTTGCGATGCGGCCATTACAGTTTACGCCACTGTTAACCGCTTTGAAGGATATGCAGACCATTCGGTGCGATTTGAGCTTGTGGACACCGATGGGGTGACTGTTACCAATATTATAAAACCTGTTTCGGGTCAACGCAATATGTATGGTCAACCTAAAATAATCGAGAAATCCGGTTGCGCATTATTACACACCAACATCACAGCTCCGCACAAATGGGACATAGATGAGCCGTATTTATATACTCTCATCCTCACATTAATATCCCCCGACGGGCGCGAGATCGACTGGGAGAGTGCCGCTGTCGGGTTTCGTGAGGTGAAAATCGGTAAAGATGGTGTTCTGCGGCTTAATGGACGACGTCTGATTATTCGCGGAGTAAACCGGCATGAGCATCATCCTTGTACCGGACGCACACTTACGCCGGAATGGATGAAACAAGAAATAATTGCTATGAAGCAGCTTAATTTCAACGCCGTACGTACCTCGCATTATCCCAATGACCATCGGTTTTATGACCTGTGCGACCAATATGGCATGGTAGTAGTTGATGAAACCAATTTGGAGACACATGGAGCAGATGACATGATTACTCTTGATCCGGCGTGGTCAGGTGCGTTTCTTGAGCGTGCGCGGCGCATGGTTCAGCGTGATAAAAATCATCCTTGTATTCTGATCTGGTCAATGGGCAACGAATCTTGTGTTGGCATGAACCACGCCGCGATGACCGGTTGGGTACGAGGATATGATTCCACCCGCCCGATTCAATATGAAGGCTGGGATCCTTCTTCGTTAGTTTCTGATATTCGTGCACCAATGTATCCCTGGCTGGATTGGGTGGAAGATGATTTGGCACAGGGCAGCGATTTACGTCCATTTATTATGTGTGAATACGCTTATGCAAAGAGCAACAGCAATGGAAATGTGCATGAATTTTGGGATATGATAAACCGTTACGAGCGGTTTCAGGGTGGTTTTGTCTGGGACTTTCAGGATAAAGCAATCGAAAAGCTTGACACCAACGGTAACCTATATTGGGGATATGGCGGAGATTTTGGAGAGTCCGTGGTCGACCCTGTTCCTTCTATGTGCCTGAACGGCGTAGTATGGCCAGATTTAAAGCCGCACCCCGGCGCGTATGAATTGAAGCATGTACAAGCTCCTGTTGCTGTCGAGCCCCATTCCGGCGGATATCTATTGCACAATCGTTATCATTCCCGTTCGCTTACACATTTGGATATAATATGGGAGCTTTTGCGAGAAGGCGAAATCGTACAGAACAAGCGCGAGACATCCCCGGAGCTTCCTGCCGGAGAATCTGCATGGTTTCCCCTCCCGTTTTCCGCGCCTGACGACGGACGGGAATATTTTATTACGACGCGATTTGTATTGCGGAAAGGTTCTTTCTGGGCTTCGGCAGAACATGAAGTCGCCGCTTATCAATTTTGTATTCGATCGCGGAGTTTTTCACCTGTTTTTGAAGAAAAAACAATGACATTTTCAGAAGAAGAAAAGACTTTTGTTGCTATAGCGGGAGCTGTCCGGCTGGAAATTGACAAGGCGAGCGGATTAATTAGCGATTACCGCGCCAACGGCATTTCACTGCTGACACAGGGATTCACCGAAGCGGTTTATCGCGCGCCAACCGGAATAGACGATGCCTGCGGCAATCCCGGAGAGTCTATTGGGCTGGAATGGCGGCAATGGGAACTAAACAATCTGAGCCGCAACGCGACAGTGGAACAGAATGGTAACTCGATTTGTGTGACATCGCTGTTATCCGGCAAACATGGTCTGCTATATCGTTATGCCGTTAATTACACACTATCAGAAACCGGAAGAATTATGGTTGACTGTACTGCTGATGCATCAGCAGAGCTGCCAATGTTGCCGCGTATCGGTGTGAACGCCGTTTTGCCCGCTGCCTTTAACCACTTTAAATGGTATGGGCGCGGACCGCACGAAAACTATTCTGACCGCAAGCACAGTGCTCATATCGGGCAATATGAATCGGAAGTCAAGGATTTACATGTCCCTTATATTGTACCCGTGGAATGCGGCGGCCGCGAGGACGTGCGATGGTGTTCGTTGACCGATTCAAACGGCACAGGACTGTTGTTTGTTCCGCAAGCACCCCTGCATGTGGATGCACATCACAATACGGTTTTAGAGTATGACAATGCACTTCACACACCTGAACTTGTGCCGCATGATGAAGTTTATTTGCATATTGATGCGGCTCATTCAGGTCTTGGCGGTAACAGCGGGTGGGCAAAAACCATTGGAAAACTTTATCAGGTGAAACCGGGACGATACACATGGACGTTTCACCTATTGCCGCTGACAGCCACAGACGATCCCGCGAATTTGTATGCAAGTATTGGGCAATAATTGGAGGAATAAGTATATGCTTGATTATATAAGCGGCGCAGAGCGCAAGGCTTTGTTTGAACAGGAATGCACAACACGGACCGCGCCGGCAATTACGCGATATTATCTTGATGCATATCTTTCATATATTGACCATTCGCCGCTCATGCGTGAAGCAGCCGCACAACAAGCCGCATGGCAATCGGTTGGATTGACTTTTTCACATCACGACCTTTTGGCGGGAGTGTTCAATGCAAGCGAACCTGTTGGTTTCCATTACGGCTGCGGTACATACGTCAATCAGGAAACAGCCGATCTTTTCGCTATACAAGAAGGCTATTCCAAGGATGAATTACAGCAATTTCACCTTGAACTTGATACAGTACGCGCGCATGGATACAATTATTTCGACCAGTCGGTATTTAATGATGCAGAAATGAACTCATTATACGCTCATGCCGCAACTACAACATGGTTTGGCGGACATATGGTGCTGGATTATGAACAGATTCTTTCGGTTGGGTTAGAGGGCTATCGTGCGGAAATTTTGGATTGCCGCAAAAAGCACAGCGGAAATTGTGCGGATTTTTTCGATGCTGTGGAGGTACAGCTGAATAGCATCGTTTCTTTTATTTATCGTCTTTCAGATGAATCCGTTTCATTCGGCGGTGATTATGCGGATATAATAGCAGAAAATTTACGTTTTATTGCTAAGTATCCCCCCGCTAATTTTTGGCAGGCATTACAGTTGGTTTGGATTTTACATATGCTGGACAGCAGCGATTCATTTGGGCGGTTTGATAGCTATCTTATGCCATTTTTTGAGCAGGATATTAAGTCCGGAGCGCTGACATTATCGCTCGCAAGAGCGTTGCTTTCGGATTTTTGGATAAAAATCGAGGAATCAAATCAAATTCAAAACATGACTCTGGGTGGTGTAGATTCAAGCGGTAATCCAATGTATTCTGCGCTGACACTCCTTTGCCTTGAAACATCGCTGGAAATGCAGTACAAAGGCCCAAATATCAGCTTGAGAGTTACACCGGACATGCCGGACAATATCTGGGAAGCGGCGATGAATTGCCTCGCAGCAGGGCTTGGTCAGCCTGCGCTTTATAATGACCCGCTGTATATCGCAAGTCTTGTCCGATCCGGGCTTGATATATCAGTTGCGCGGGGATATTGCCTGGCAGGCTGCAGCCAGATAATGATTCCCGGACAAAGTAATTTTGTCAATGATATCGGACTTTTAAATGTAGGAAAGATTGCTGAACTAACCCTGAACGACGGATATGATTTCCGCACAAAAACACAGGTGGGACTTCATACAGGAACAGTTGAATCGTTCGACACCTTTGATTCGCTCTACGCAGCATTCCTAACTCAACTTGACTACTTTTGTGATTTAGAGGTTTCAATTCATAATAAAGAAATCCCCTATCGTGCCTCGAGGGAAGGCTATACGCTGCGTACACTTTTTACCCGCGATTGTCTTACCCAGGCAAAGCCTGTTTTTGAAGGCGGCGCACGGTATAACAATGTACAGCTTGAACTGATCGGAATTACCAATGCAGCAGATCATTTTTATGCTATAAAAAAAGCCGTGTTTGACGAGGGCAACATGACTTTACGTCAATTGGCCGACCTGCTCGCCGCTGATTGGCAGAGCGAGGACGGAGAATTTTGGCGGCGGCATTTTCGTTCGCTCCCAAAATTCGGAAACGGACATGTTGAGGTGGATAGAATTCGAGCAGATATTTCCGAATTTTTATATGAACGGTTCAATAGCACTCCCGCACCGCTCGGCGGCATATACATTCCCGGCGAGGTCGTTTTCACAGCGCACGAAGGCTGCGGCAATGTAACCGGCGCCACGGCTGACGGACGCAAGAGCGGGCAGGTATTTGCCGATTCTGCCGGAGCATCCGGCGGTATGGATTTAAACGGGCCTACTGCGCTGTTTCATTCAGTGCTGACAATACCAGCGGCTGACTATCTCTTGACCACTATTGTAACAAATTTGAGGCTGATGCCGGATTTATTTGCAAATGAACGCAAGCGGCAAGCTCTGCAACGCCTGTTTCAAAGCTTTTTCAGCCAAAACGGAATGCAGCTGCAAATAAATGTGTGCGACAGCACAGAGCTGCGTCAGGCACAGGAATATCCGGAACAATATCGTCATCTTATTGTTCGTGTAGGTGGCTACAGTGATTATTTTGTTCGGCTTTCGCGTGCATTACAGGATGAAATCATCTCCCGCACGATACATTCTGTTTAACCCTGATTTTTTGTTTGGAGTGATGAATCTTAATGAAAGGAATAATTACTGATATTCACCGTTGCACGCTTGATGATGGACCGGGAATTCGTACAACAGTATTTTTAAAAGGATGTACCCTGCACTGTGCGTGGTGTCATAATCCCGAGACCCAGAATTTACAGCCGGAATTGCTTGTGCGGCGCGACAAATGTACAGGATGCCGCAGCTGTAATGCCGTCTGCCCGCTCGGTTTGTGGAATGATCACATTGGCGCTAACGGACATCCCAACCGTACCGCATGTACAGCATGTGGGTTATGTGCAGCTGTTTGTCCGACGGATGCTCTTTCTCTCGCGGGGAGATTGGTGCCAGCGGCTGAGGTGATGGATACCGTACTATTAGATAAGATCTTTTATGATGATACCGGCGGTGGCATGACATTATCGGGCGGCGAACCACTTATGCAACCGCATTTCAGCCGCGCATTGCTTGAAGAAGCAAGACGCAACGGAATTAACACCTGTGTGCAAACCTGCGGAGTGGGCATACAGGGATCGCTGGATGTAATTATGCCTTATGTTGACCTATGGCATTACGATATTAAGGCACCGCCTGATGTTCACTACCATTATACCGGAGTGGACTTTGATATGATAAAAACCGGGCTTTTACATTTATTACATAACAAACAGCGGGTAATTCTTCGCTGCCCGATTGTCCCAGGGGTACATACCAACGCCGAATATGATGTGTTTTTACTATCGTTGCGCAGCGAAATGGAGCTTATTCATCCGATCGAGGATGTTGTATGTCTGCCATATCATACCTACGGAATTGACAAATACGCCGCATTAGATTTAGATGTTACACAGTTTTGAATGTATGATTTTAATTGTTGCCAAGCAAATGATTCAATGAAACGGCTCTATTGATTAAAATCGAAAAAAGTGTGATTTTTTTGAAAGGTAAAATTTTTAATATGAAACAATATAAATTTCATTTTATTGTGGGCAGTCAGGATTTATATGGCGATGACGTGCTCAAAACGGTGGACGAACACAGCCTGATTATGGTGGAGGGCTGTAATGCTGACAGCGCCATTCCCGGCACTGTAGTATGGAAAACGGTTGTACGCAACAGTGATGAGATTTCTGCCGCTATTACTGCTGCCAATAATGATCCGGATTGTGCCGGTATAATCACATGGATGCATACTTTTTCCCCTTCCAAAATGTGGATTCGCGGATTACGTATGCTGCAAAAGCCACTATTGCACCTCAACACACAGTTCAATAAGGCCATTCCATGGGATTCTATTGATATGAATTTTATGAATCTCAACCAATCCGCTCACGGCGACCGTGAACATGGGTATATCACGGCGCGGTTGCAGCTGCCTCGTAAGGTCATCGCCGGATATTGGGAAGATGCCAAATTTCGGCAGCGTATTGGGTTTTGGATGCGAGCTGCTGTTGGTGCTTATGAAAGCCGTCGGCTACGTGTATTGCGTATTAGTGATAATATGCGTGAAGTAGCTGTAACGGATGGCGATAAAGTAGAGGCGCATATTAAGTTCGGTTGGCAGATTGACCACTACGGGGTGGGCGACATCATCCGTATGGTAGAAGCGGTCACCGAAGCTGAAATAGATACAATGATGGCCGACTATGAAGCGCTGTATGATATGGCAGCAGATGATATTAATGCTGTGCGTTACCAGGCTCGTGAGGAAATTGCTCTTCTTAAATTCATGGAATCCGAAAAGTTTGGAGCATTCCACACTAATTTCCAGGATTTGCAGCAGCTTCGCCAACTGCCCGGGCTCGCAGCGCAGGATTTGATGCGGCGCGGTTATGGCTTTGCAGGAGAAGGTGACTGGAAAATAGCCGCACTATGCCGCATTATGAAGCTTATGGCAGCAGATTTAAATGGCGGAACAGCATTCATGGAGGATTATACCTATGATTTCGAGCGCGGACTTAATATGGGCGCGCACATGCTGGAAGTATGTCCAACGCTTGCTGCTGACAAGCCCAAAATTCGTATAGAACCGCTGGGAATAGGCGGCCGTGAACCGCCGGCACGACTCACCTTCAAAGCAAAAGCAGGGGCTGCCGTATTGGCAACAATCGTAGATATGGGCGACCGGTTCCGCATGATTGTAAACGATTTGGAATGCGTGGAGCAGCCCTATGATATGCCTAATTTACCGGTTGCAGGGGTGTTATGGAAACCGTTTCCAAGCCTTGAAACCTCTGCTGAAGCATGGATTCTCGCAGGCGGAGCTCATCATTCAGTGATTAGTTATGACTTGACCGCTGACATTTTACGCGATTTTGCCGAGATAATGGATATTGAATTCATACATATCGGTGCACAAACCGATATTACAAGCTTGCGGCGCGAATTACAAACACGGTAATACAGAAAACCGAGAAAGAGAAAGGATAGTCCTTTATCATGAAATATACACTTAATATTAAGGGTGCACACAAAGATATCCATTATGGACACCTGAATATGCATGCACATACAAAAAACGGCGGTAAAAATCCGGAAGGAGATATTATCGATTTTAACAGTTATTCCATGACTGTTAATGATAAACCTTTTTTTGCCATTACAGGTGAATTCCACTATTCACGGTATGACCGCGCATTTTGGGAAGAAGAAATAATGAAAATGAAGGCATGCGGGCTGAATATTATTTCAACATATATATTTTGGATTCATCACGAAGAGGAGGAGGGCATTTTTGATTTTGCGGGCAACAATGATGTTGGTGAATTTATTCGATTGTGTAATAAACATGGCTTAAAGGTTGTTTTACGAATCGGACCATATGCCCACGGTGAATGCCGCAACGGAGGACTGCCCGACTGGATGTTTGGCCGTCCGTGGGAGGTTCGTACCAATGCACCGGAATATCTGAAATATGTAGAAAGATATTTTGATGAAATCGGCAGACAGGTGTCCGGACTCATGTATAAGGACGGCGGACCGATTGTTGGAATACAGCTAGAAAACGAGTTTATGGCAGCTTGCTCGCCTTGGGAAGTAACGGTTTCGCAGCAACGCGAATGGGTTACACATGGCGCGGGCGGAGTTGCGCATATGGAAAAGCTACGTGAATTGGCATTCAGCGCCGGGATTGAGCCGGCATTTGTCACTGTTACAGGCTGGGGCGATGCGCCTTATGTCAAGGGTGAAATGCTGCCATTATGGGGCGGGTATGCGTTTTGGCCGTGGCTGTTTTGGGATGATGGCAATTCCACAGCGGAGAAGGTTCATCCGCCTACTTATAGTTATTTATTCGCTAACGAACATTGTGAAACGGCGAAAAACGGCGAATTTTCACTCTATCCGTTCGCCTGTTGTGAAATGGGTGGCGGAATGCAGGTGTGGTATAATTACCGTTTCACCGTGCCGCCCGAAAGCGTAGAAGCTATGGCGCTGACTACGGTTGCTAACGGCTGCAATTTTTTGGGGTATTTTATGTTTCACGGCGGATGTAACCCTATTGGTAAATGCGGATATTTAAACGAGCAGTTCAATCCGCGGATTTCATATGATTTTGAGGCACCTCTTGGCGAATTCGGGCGGGTTAAAGAATCATATAAGCGTATTAAATTATTGCATTATTTTATGGAGGATTACAGTGCTTTTCTCTGCAATACGCCTACCATACTGCCCGAAACCGTGGTGGCTACACCGGAAAATTTAAGCGATTTGAGATTTGCAGCGCGCAGTGACGGTCAGTCAGGATTTGTGTTTATCGGCAATTATCAAGATCATTTGGAACAAACCGACAAGAATGACGTGTCTATCTCGATCACCGCAAATAATAATGATGAAATCATCATTCCTCATACAGGCGGCATGTGCATTCCAAAGGATGTTGCCTGCGTGTTGCCATTTTGTATGGATATGGACGGTATTTCGCTGCGCTATGCTACAGCACAATATATTACGCGGCTGGAAACAACAGAGGAAACTGCGTGGTTTTTCTTCGTACACGACGGAATGGCAGGAGAATTTTGCTTTGAACACGATGTTAAACCGGATCTACTGGAAGGGTCAGAATATGTACAGCATGACGGAATGGGGTTTGTCACTGTTGTTGGCGGCGAAATCAGCCGTTTTAGCTTTGATGGCAATCGACGAACAACGGTTTACGTACTTAACCGTGAGGCGAGTCTTGGACTACATCGCTTGACCATCGGTGGTGAGGATTTGATTGCCATTTCCCGAGCAGCTTTGTACACCGACGGCACGCATCTGTTTGCCGAAACGAGAAACAATCATGAATCGGTTGCTGTGTATCCTGCATCCGTGGCATTGGAATCGGAAGCGTTGACATCTGCCGGGCTTTGCAGTGGTATGGCGATGTATAATATTAGTCTGCCACAAAAACCCGCAAAGCTATCTGTTACCAAAACATACGACAACCGCGCGATAATCCGATTTGACACCGACATTCTCGCAGATGCCTCTGAAGTATATTTACGTACAGATTATTTGGGAGATATCGGATGGGCATTTATTAACGGACATTTGATTCATGATAATTTTTATAATGGCGAAACATGGGAAATCGGATTGAAACGATTTGCCCGTGAGCTTTGCAAACATGAACTATATTTGTATATTTCACCAATTCACGAAGGCGCCAGCATGAGCATGGTAGAAAATCTTGCTGCTCGGGTGGAAACATTTGAAAAAACAACAGCGGAAATCATTGATGTAGGTATTGAAATCGAACAAACCGTGAAACTATTGGTCAAATCTACGTGATATATTATAAGTGTAAAAAATGCTTATGGAACAGGAGATAAAAGCATGAATACAACAATTAAAGAAAGCGTCCAAAAAGGAAAAAACTCTCTTGGTATTGAATTGGGCTCCACACGAATCAAATCTGTTCTGATTGATGAAACCGGAGCGGTACTGGCTTCCGGCAGCTACACATGGGAAAACCAGCTGCAGCAAGGAGTATGGACCTACCAGCTTGATGATGTTTGGGTTGGAATACAAGAGAGCTACCGAAATCTCTGTAAAAGCATCCGGGAACAGTATAAAATAGAATTAACTACTGTTGGTGTCATCGGATTTTCAGCAATGATGCATGGATATCTTGCCTTTGACAAAAACGAAAACCAAGTAGCCCAGTTTAGAACATGGCGCAACACCATAACCGGAGAGGCTGCGGAAAAGCTTACGGACGAATTTTCCTTTAATATCCCTCAGCGATGGAGTATAGCGCATCTTTATCAAGCAATTATAAACGATGAAGAGCATGTTAAGGATATTGCATTTCTCACAACTTTAGCCGGATATGTGCACTGGAAACTCACCGGCAAAAGGGTTTTGGGAATTGGCGATGCTTCCGGTATGTTTCCTATTAACAGCAGCACAAATAATTATGACGCCGATATGATGAACTGCTTCAACGCGCTTATATCCGGGCAAAACTTTTCATGGAAGCTTGCAGATATTTTGCCGGAAATTCTTGGTGCCGGCGAGAAGGCCGGAAATTTGACAGACACAGGAGCGTTGCTCATCGACCCGACTGGCCGGCTAATGTCCGGAATTCCGCTTTGTCCGCCCGAGGGTGATGCAGGCACCGGGATGGTAGCTACCAACAGTGTGGCGGCTGGAACGGGCAATATTTCAGCGGGAACATCTATTTTCGCCATGATTGTGCTTGAAAAATCTCTATCACAGGTTCATGAAGAAATTGATATGGTGACCACTCCTTCAGGATTTCCAGTGGCAATGGTACATTGTAACAACTGCTCTTCTGACATTGACGCATGGGCGCAGGTTTTATTAGAATCGTACGAAGCGCTTGGGTTCAAAACCAGCATAGGCAAGGTGCTGGATTCTATATATTTTCAGGCATTGGAGGGAGACGCCGATTGCGGCGGGCTGCTCTCTTACAATTATTTATCCGGCGAAACAATCACAAATATGAACGAAGGGCGTCCATTGTTTGCGCGTATGCCTGACGCGAAATTCACCTTTGCCAATTTTGCGCGGGCTCAGCTATATGCCGCCATCGCCACACTCAAGCTTGGCATGAACATTTTGACAGACGAAGAAAAGGTGCATGTAACCTCACTGCAGGGACATGGCGGATACTTCAAGGCCAAAGGTGTTGGCCAGAAGCTAATGGCCGGTGCCCTTCGTGTTCCGGTTACGGTCATGGAAACCGCTGGAGAGGGCGGTCCATGGGGTATGGCCTTACTCGCGCTGTATATGAAATATAAGGCAGAGGATGAATCACTTGAAAACTTTTTAAACAACCATATTTTTACCAGCAGCAACACAACAACTGTCCAACCTGATAAAACCGATATAAAAGGCTTTGAAACTTACATGGAATTATATGTCAAAGGACTTGATGTCGAGGATTCGGCAATCAGAAATATGAGGTAAAATTATGCTGGAACTACTTAAAGAACAGGTTTACAAGGCAAATATGCTATTGCCAAAATACAAACTGGTTACCTTCACATGGGGCAATGTATCAGGCATTGACCGAAATCAAGGCTTAGTGGTGATAAAGCCTTCGGGCGTGGAATATGACGATATGACATCCGCTGATATGGTAGTGGTCGATTTAAGCGGCAACCGGATTGAAGGCGATCTAAAGCCTTCCAGCGATACCCCCACGCATTTGGAGCTTTATCGCCAATTTCCAACACTTGGCGGAATTGTACATACACACAGCCGCTTTGCCACTATATGGTCTCAAGCCGGACGGGATCTCCCTGCGTATGGAACTACTCATGCTGACTATTTTTATGGACCAGTTCCATGCACCCGTGATATGGCTGCTGCCGAAATTGACAACGATTATGAACATAACACCGGGGTAGTGATTGCGGAACGTTTTCATAGCAGCCAAATCAACCCGGAATATATGCCGGGAGTTCTTGTAAAAAGCCACGGCCCCTTCACTTGGGGTGCAGATGCTATGGAAGCTGTGCACAACGCTGTTGTGCTTGAAGAAATTGCATTTATGGCGGCTGAAACTGAGCGGCTTAATAAAAAAACAACTGATATGGATAAAAAATTGCTTGATAAGCATTTTCTCAGAAAGCATGGCGAGAACGCTTATTATGGGCAGAAATAACATGGCTATTGCACGTATTTACTAGGGCAAAGCCCTCTATAGGGCCCAATCTATACTGTTTCGCAAATCCGCTTCGCGGAATTGCGATGGCTCGCAGCTGCATAGCGGCTATTCGTTGAAAGCCTCCGTTAGCTTTGCTAACGGAGGCTTTCTTGGTGGGCCAAGGGTTTCCGAAGGCGAACTCGTGTACTTTAAGGAAGCCTTTGGAATAGCAATATATTTTTAATTTATAATAAAGGAACTGTGGAATTACTTTTCCAGAGTTCCTTTATTATATCTTATCTCGCTAAGGGTAACGACGTTAAAATTTATCCTCAGTATTTCCAAATTCCTCTTTCCTCTTATTAACAATGCTTTTTCTATATTCAAGCGGTGTTGTGCCAATCCTTGCCTTGAATTGTTTTATAAAATAAGCTTCATCTGAAAATCCACATTCCTTAGCAATTTCAGAAACTCTAATTTCAGTGGTGGAAAGCGAATAAAGAGCGCATTGTATTCTATGTCTAATAATGTACTCCATAACTGAGTATCCTGTAATTTCTTTAAAACGCTTAGATACCGTGGTCTTATTTATGTGTATGTAATGGGATAATGTAATTAATGATATATTTTCCTGATAATGACTGTGAATCTGCTGTAAAATCAATGAGACCCATACTTGTGGGTCTTTAATATTATATACCGATATGTTTTTGTTAAGATAATCGGTATAGGTTTGATGGAGCAACTCCAAAATTGCATTTAAATGCAGCCGCGCGCGACAAGACCACCGTTTATCTGTTTGATTAATAATAGCAGAATTGAATTTTGAATACAGCTCATTTATTTGTATAAATTCATCTTCCAACAAAGGCAAAAAATACGAAAAGCGTTCCGATTTTTCATGAAATATATTTAATGGGATGAATCCATATGCGGCTATAGATTTTTCATACTGCCCAGAATTGATTAAAGCGTATGTAATGTTTATATTTAAAAACGAAACACTAAACTGAATTGATTTTGCAGAAAGCATGTGCGAAGAAATAAAATCAATTTGCAAGTTTTCTTTGAGTGCGATAACACACGGAGCAGCAAAAGTAAAACAAATATAACAAATTGGAAAATTTCAACAAACGACTTCTATGTAGGTAAAATCAATCCGTATTATGTAACGTTTTGTGAAAAAATTAATAATGAAGAAAATCATGGGACTTATCTTAGCATTAAGCATTTTTGGCAGCCTCACCTTGACATCAGTATCAGCAAATGCTACAATTGATAGCAAAGAATCAATTCTAATTGATGCGGATTTTGTCATTAGTGGTGATTCTGGTAATGACAAAAGAGTCACTCTTGACGAACAATTAACCGAAATTGCGACAGCAAAAAGCTTTGGCACAGAGGCAAAAATGAAAGCTGTGGCTAAAATTGATTTTGTGAAACAATTAGAGCTCGCAGACATGGGGCAAAGCATACAAACCAAAGCAGCAGTACTAAATGTTTATAATTGCACGAGGAGTATTCCTTACTATAAGCAAGAAACAACGTATTACTGTGGCCCTGCTACTACAAAACAAAGTTTGCAATATCTGAAAGGTTCATCGCCAACACAGTCTAGCATCGCAAGCTCTTTAGGAACTACACGCGAGGGAACAGATGGTACTAAAATTGTTAAATATTTGAATTCAAATCAAAATTCTAACTATTATGTTATTGTTGTGCCAACAAGTCAATCCAGTATGGAATCTACGACTTATTCTGGATTAACAATATACAATGCGCCGCCTATTTTGCGTCTGTCCATGACTACAGGCCAAGGATGGCCATATCCTTCAAGCGGGCATTTTATGAACATTTCGGGTCAGTACACTGTAAGTAGTAATGTTGAATATCAAGTGACTGATCCATACATCAACTGGAAAGCGCCCTCAAACACCTCCGGAAAATATAGGATTAATTCAAGCGCTGTTTACCAATCCACACGAAACCACTTTGCACAACATTTTTATTATTAATTTCTAAGGTTTCGGCAGCAGCTTGTAACCAAGCCGCTGCCGAAACCTCAAATTAGGGGGACAAAATGAAAAAACTCATTTCGTTTTTTATTTTATTCAGCTTGCTGGTTTTAACCGGTTGTGAAGATAATGAAACATTAAGTCATATAAATGAAAGCATACCATCTGTCGAAAAAGCTACAAGCGAGTCCTCTGAAATGTCTGGAAAAAAATTAAATATAGATAAAGAGGCGCAACCAGTTGGTATTATCGGCGATTATTATATTTTTACAATTGATTCTGACAATTACAATGATACTGCAAATCATGCCTATTGGAAATACAGCCTTACGACTGGGGAGAAAACAGAGATTGGAACAATTTATAATACAACATCAGCTTCTGCAATAAATGCATTTTTAAAAAATGGCAAGGGCTATTTCACCACAGGTGTGGTGAAAAATGATGTTCCGCTTAATCAACATTATGAGATTGATTTACATAAAAATTCACTTACTGTATTATCAGAAGACGACTTTTTCCCGCCGTTAGTGGATACTATCGCAATCAATGACAATCAATATGTCGAGCTACAACCCGAAATTTATGGGGAAGGGTTATATAAGTATCATATCAAAGTAGGTAATGGCAGCGAAATGAAAGAAATCTTGTATAAAGTAAGAACCTCCGAGCCAGAGTTTGGCGAAATGATAACATGTATTAGTTCATTTAATAATACACTTTATACTTTTGAGTATCAAAAGTATAATCGGTTTATATGCTCTTATGATTTGACCGGAAAAGAATTGTCAAAGGACTCGATTGATTTAGTTAATGATTTTTTAGATATCCCCGATCAATATACTGGTGACCCGGAAATTTTATGGAGTATGAATGTAGTAAGGAACTATTATTTTTTCTCAACAATGAATAGGAAAACATTGGTAATAAAAAGAGATGGGAGAACTTTTAATAAGATTGATTCATTAAGTGTTGATTACATGAGTATAGTTAAACAATCAAATTGTATTGACACGAAACAAACGAGACTACTTTTATGCGATGGTGCAAATAAAAAATACTATTTATTTAATATTGAGACTGAAAAGATTGAAGAAGTTAAACTCAACAATTCTGAAAAAATCACATACGCCATATATGATGGTGTAAGAATGATTTATATTGATGAAAACAATGAAACTTATTTTATAGATATTTGAAATTTTTTTCTATTTTTTATTTTATTTGACAAATTTAACCAATTTTATTACAATAAGGTGAAAGCCTTAAAACCAAAGCCGGTGAGGTCGCACTGTGACCTCAGATTTCTCGGATGCCACTAAGGCACTCTATTTGCTGTTAATTGCATAATTAATCGGAGATTGCCGCTTAGATGAATATTCCCTAAAGTCAGCAGTAAAACGGTGCTGTTCCGGCGCACCAGTGACTTCCCCTTGGCGGTAAGGATAAAACTTGGAAAAGTCCGTTGCCTATGACGATGAGTTTGTTTCAGTTTCCATAGAGGTTGCAGAATATCTTGAAAGCGACAGAAAAAGGTAGACGGCAGAAGAACGGAGCGACAGACGGCACCTTAGTAAAAGTAGTTTTGAAACGGCGCTGTCTGCGCAAAAATCTGTTAATCTGCACCAGCTTGAAGATGAAGTTTTTAAGAACCTTATGCTTGAGAATCTGCATAGCGTGATTGCCACATTAACGGCTGATGAACAACGGTTGCTTTATCTCTATTTCTGGGAAGAACAGAGTATGGAAGAAATCGGTAAGGTGTTCGGTATCAGCAAAACGGCAATTTCAAAGCGGCTGAAACAGATTTATGCCAAGATGAGAAGTGTCCTTTAACAGGGGCACTTCTTGTTTTTTTATGTTTTTCAGATTGTGGTTTACAAAAGCCTTTTATGTGTCCTTATAGATAGAGGGATAAATACAGAGCATAAATTGCATTTGCATTTTGCGTTTATAAACGCGTCTTTTGAGTTTTATGCCTTCTGTATTTGTCCCTCGCTATTTTTTTGTAAAGGTGGTGATTTTCCATGACAGAGATTGGTATGAACAGCGTTTATGCCGCCCTGTCGGGCGGCTACAATGCGGGCAATCCAAAACAAAGCCGAAAAAGCAAATTTATCAATGACAGCATTTATTTTATCGGCAACGCTCGGCAGGGAAATTATTATTGTAAACGGACTTGAAAACTATTTTGCAGAGTTAAAGGCAATCGGCAATAATCTCAACCAGTTAACCACCCTATGCAACATGGGGAAAATTAGGGCTTTAGAACTGGCTGAAATAAAAACGGAATTTGGCAAGATAGTGGAAGCTGTTATAGCTTTAAAGGCACGGTGATAATATGGCGATTGTAGCCGCTATCAAAGCCAAAACACAAAGCAAAACCGCCATGAAAAAGGTCATGGATTATGTGGCACAGGATAAGAAAACGCTTTATGAGGACAAAGAAATCGGACAAACCTATAAACTCATAAGCGGACAAAATTGTGTGGCTGAAACCGCCTATCAGGAATTTATGGCAACAAAAATCCAGTACGGCAAAGACCACGGTGTGTTCTATAAACAATTCGTTCAAAGTTTTAAGCCGGAGGAAACCGCCACGCCAAAGGAAATTCATCAAATGGGCGTAGAACTGGCGGAATATTTTAAAGACTTTGAGGTCTTAGTGGCAACCCACATTGACGAGGATCACTGGCATAATCATTTAATTATCAATGCCGTTAATGCAGAAACAGGCTTAAAAATACAGTTTAATGAGAAAAGCCTCAAGGAACTCAGAGAGCGGTCGGATGAAATCTGCCATAGTCACGGACTGGAAACTTTAAAGCCGTATGATAAAAATTCACAGGTTGCCGGAATGAATACCCGTGAATTTAGGGCAGCGGCAAAGGGTGACAGTTGGAAATTCAAGCTGATGAGTGCCATTGATTCGGCAATGTCATCAAGTCAAAACAAGGGCGATTTTATCGCCAATATGGAGAAAATGGGCTATGGTGTTAAGTGGATAGACCACTACAAGTATATCACCTACACCACGCCGGAAGGTCAGAAATGCAGGGATAATCGGTTACACGAAGAAAAATATTTAAAAGAGAGGATGGTGAAATATTATGATGGACATGAGCGCATTAAAGTCGTTGAACAAGCCGGAAAATCTAATAGACGAATACAATCTGAAAGTGCCGTTTTACGGAATCCCGCCGGAAGTATTGGGAAACTTGGTTTTGATGATAACCGAAATCGCCAAGTATCAAGCACCCATGCAGGAAGAAATCAACCAATTGCCGACATGGGAAGCTTGGGCGAAAGAGATTCAGCTGAAAATCGTCAAGGGAACGAACCGCACGTCAGTGGCGGTCAAGGACTGCGAGAACGCCCTGCGGCGGGATTATCAGCAGAGGATGGACAATCTGGAATCCAAGATTACGAACACGATTCACAGCAATTTGAAGGGCGTGGGGCATATGGTGGAAAAAACGGCGGAGCAGTTGCAGGCACGCGACAATCTTCCGTGGAAGCTACGCCTCAAATGGACGGGAATCGGGATAGCGTTGCCGCTTCTGTTTTGAGGGCTGCACGGGCTCTTGAATCTCTGGTTTTAGACCAGCCGAAAGAAAAGGGGGAACAACAACAGCAAGTAATAGAACGTAAAAACCAACAGAAGAAAAAACAAAAACATTCCCACGAGCATGAGTGGGAAATGGAAATGTAGGAAGGTGATAGTTTTGAAATTTCCTGCCACAGAGTGGCGCAGTACCTTGAAAATTGAATATAGGGGGCGCAAGGACTACGGCACGGGGATTCCACAGCGTGAAATTGAAGCACTGGCGCGTTGTTTACTTCCCAGCATACAGAAATTCTTTGAGAGCGAAGAAGGCAAACTGTATGATTATAATCCAAGAATCCCAAATGAGGATTTACAGCAATTTGTTGAAATGTGTTTTGATAAAGATTCGCCTATGAATGAACGGTTAAGACAAACAATTATTGAAATGTTTGAAGGGGATAAAAAATGAAAGCAGTAATTTATGCCCGCTATTCTTCCGATAATCAGCGAGAAGAAAGCGTAGAGGGGCAACTCCGCGAATGCGGCGAGTATGCACAGCGTAAGCGGCACAAGCAAAGCAGGCGTAAAGCACCGTTATTATCATTGCCATGCCGCTAAGAAAATGAAGTCCTGCGAAAAAAAGCGTATAACCAAGGCTTTTGTGGAATCTACCGTGATTGATTATATACTGCAAATGCTTGATAATGCACCTATTGTAAATCAAATTGTGGACAGCTGCTTGAGATACAGAAAAGAAAAAACGCCGCTTTAACCTCTCTTAAAAGCAAACTTGAACAGACTGAAAAAGAGATTGACAATGTGATGAACGCTATTAAACAGGGTATAATCACAGCTACTACAAAAGAAACTCTTTTGAAACTTGAAGGGGAAAAGGAAAGCCTTGTAATCAATATATCAAAGGAACGGATTGAACGCCCGATTATCAGCAAAGAGCAAATCAAATGTTTTATATATCATTTCCGATTAACTAATCTTGACGAGGAAGAGCAAAAACGTCAGGTGATTGATGTTTTTCTTAACAGTGTGCATGTATATAACGATAAAATGCTGATTATCCTTAATTACAAGTACGGCGAGATATGTACCACTTTTGAAGAAATAAACGAAATGTTTAGACAAAAGGAAAACCTTGATAACAAGGAACTGAAAGTTCCTAACGATTATCAAGGTTCGCCTTCGGATAGTTTTGGTGGACGTTAAGGAACTCGAATCCCTGACCCTTCGCACGTCAAGCGAATGCTCTACCAGCTGAGCTAAACGTCCATGTATTTATTAAGCAAAAATAATTCTACAGCATGTCTTATAAAATGTCAAGCAAAAACTAAAAAATGCGCTTTAAATATCGCAGGTCTCCGGATATGGCCTACCAAAAGGCCTATTCCCGGAGAGAACAGACCTTCAACATCACGATTTGACCATTGACCGCACGGTTTTAAATACAGCCTTGACATTATTGAATCTCATAAGCAGATACACCAAATACGCCGCCGCATAAACTGCAACGCTAAGCCAGCTTCTTATAAACCAACTGGAAGCTATGAACAGCACCGTGAGCGCAAACTCAAGAAAAAGATCGAGCCATATTTTAATAGAAAGCTTTTTTGTGAGAATGATTTCGGAAAACACGCTGCGAAAGGTCAGTAACGCGGTTATAGAAACAACAGCCAGCGGAAGGCTGCCCAGCACAACAACCGTCACAAGCGTACTCGCAACGCTGAGCACAAGCGTAACTACATTATAAATAAGCATGTATTTTTCCATACGCATGGCCTTCATGAAGGTGTTTGTCAGCAGGGACATTTTTCCCTCATATATACACATAGGGAACATAAGCGCCATATACACAAGGCTTTCCGAATATTGTGGCAACCACGCAGACAAAACCACCTTAGCCGGATAATACAAAACAAGCAAGCCAAACATAGGTGTTACCAGCAGCGCCCTGAGCATACTATAGTTTTCAGGCCATTTTTCCTGCGGCATACGCTTTAAAAGAGGGAAAACGACTATGCTTATCGCCGTTACAAACAGCATCATCATATTCGACACACTCATGGCCAGAGAAATCTTGCCGAACACGTCTACATTCCATTTCCATTCTATAGCATAGCGAACTATCCCGATAATCAGCAGCCCGGCAACGTTGGCAAACATCAGCTTTACTCCTGCGCTGACATTGGCCCACGCCTCCTTTATGCCCTCGGCAACCAAAAGTCCTTTTCTAACAACAATATCCTTGCAGGATATACACATAAGAACAAGGGTGACGGCCTTGGCAAAAATATCAGCCAACAGCAGATAGCCGTAGGTTCTAACGCCCAAGGCAAGCATGGCAGCCACCAAAACGCCATACATAACCTTCTCGGCCATGAGATTACGCGCGTAATCCTTTATGCGGTTTGTGCCCTGCAAAATATATTGCAACAGGGTTCGCGGCAATACAAGCAAGCAGCACAGCGCCGTTAAAAGCAGAATCAGCGATTTATCGGCATCCTTGACAAAAATAAGTATGCACACAGAAAAGCCGACGGCTATAATTATTTCAAAAAACACCAAAAGCCAAAACTGCGTATGAAACCTCGGCTTGTCCAGCTTTTCGTACTCATGCCCGCCGTACCGCAGATATATACCGTCGGCCCAGCCGAAATGAAAAAAGCCCACAAACCCCGTGTAAAACACATAAAGCTGCCAATAGCTGTATTCCCCCGGCTTCAAAATCTTTGGAACAACCATAACCAGCCCCATGGATATTACCATGGATATTATGTTAGCTGTAAAGGAATAAGAAAAGCTTTTTAAAATAGCTTTTACCTTTAAATTCAAGTGGACATCTCCTTAAAAAATCTGCGCCGGACGCGATAGCTTTAAAGTGCCTCGGCAAACGCCTTGAAATCAAGAAGCTTTGTATCCTTTTCGCTCAGCTGTGGCATTACGCCTTCTTCAAGCGGCCAATCTATATTCAGGGTTTCATCATTCCATAATATACCCAGCTCATCCCCGGGGACATAAAAATCATCGCATTTGTAGGCAAATTCGGCCTCATCTGACACAACAAGAAACCCATGCGCAAGCCCTTTTGGAACAAAAAACTGCCTCTTGTTTTCTGCTGAAAGCATCACACCTGTCCATTTGCCAAAGGTTTTGCTGCCCGGCCTTACATCAACCGCAACATCAAATACCTCGCCGCTGACAACGCGCACAAGCTTGGCCTGCGGATGCTTTTTTTGCAGGTGCAAACCGCGCAAAACACCCTTGCATGATTTTGATTGATTGTCCTGCACAAAAACAGTGTCTATGCCGTTTTTCGCAAATTCCGCATGATTGTAAGTTTCCATGAAATATCCGCGGTCGTCGCCGAAGCATGTCGGCTCAATAATAACAACTCCGTTTATTTCGGTTTGTGTGAATTTAAATTCAGCCATTTTATTATTCCCCGTTCAAAGAAAACCAATCAGCGGCCGCCGTAGGTTTCCTCGTAATATTTCGTATATTCGCCGTTTGTTATGCTGTCCATCCAATCTTTATTGGTAAGATACCATTCGGCCGTCATAACAATGCCCTTTTCAAACGGTGTTTCAGGATACCAGCCCAATTCATTCTTTATCTTTTCAGGGTCTATGCCATAGCGCCTATCGTGCCCCTTTCGGTCTTCAACGTGCTTTATCAGCTGTTCGCCTACAGAAGCATCTACATTGTTCTTTATATAGTCTATTATGGCCGACACAATAAACATATTTGTGCGCTCATTATGACCGCCCACATTGTAAACCTGGCCAAGCTTTCCATCTAAAATAACCATGTCTATAGCCTTGCAATGGTCTTCCACATAGAGCCAGTCGCGTATTTGCATGCCGTCCCCGTAAACGGGCAGCGGCCTGTGCTGCAAGGTGTTGTTCAGCATCAGGGGTATCAGCTTTTCGGGAAATTGGTAAGGGCCATAATTGTTTGAGCAGCGCGTGATATTAACGGGCAGCTTGTACGTATCGGCATAGGCCTTTACGAACAAATCAGCCGATGCCTTGCTAGAGGAATAGGGACTGTGCGGGTCGAGCGGTGTGGTTTCGGTAAAAAAGCCCTCGGCGCCCAACGAACCATAAACCTCATCCGTGGATACCTGCAAAAATTTACAGCCGTCACGGTAGGTATCGTCGCCCATTTGCCATGCTTTTTTGGCGAGATTCAAAAGGTTTACTGTACCTAAAACGTTGGTTTTCACAAAGATATCGGGGTCGGAAATACTTCTATCTACATGGCTTTCGGCTGCAAAATTCACGACATAATCCACATCATAATTATCAAAAACCGCCTGCATGGCCTCTTCATCGCAAATATTGGCATGAACAAAGCTGTATCTTTCATCATTTTCAATGCTCTTCAGGTTTTCCAGATTGCCCGCATATGTCAGCGCATCAACATTGACGATGCGGATATCGTCATGCTTTCCAAGCATATAGATGATAAAATTGGAGCCTATAAAGCCAGCCCCACCCGTTACAAGATATGTTTTCATTTGTATCCGACCTTTCTCGGTATAATATTTATTCTGTTACGTTATACGCGTCCTTATAATTATCCATAAAGCATTTCAGCGCGTCTTTCCAGTCTCGCATTTCGTCGCCCACGGTGCATCTTAGCATCATGTTTTCCAGCGCCGAATACTGCGGGCGGGGCGCTGGGCGGGGAAATTCCGCCGTTGTGCATGGGTTTACAGTGCAATCGATTCCGCCCAGCCGTATTATTTCGCAGGCAAAATCGTACCACGAGCATATTCCCTCACCCGTGCAATGGTATGTGCCGTATTCCTCTGTTGGTATAAGCTTGGCTATATGATGCGCCAGATCGGCGGCGTTTGTGGGGTTTCCTAGCTGGTCGTTTACAACCTTTAGCTCACCACGTTCAGCCCCCGCTTTTAAAATGGTCTTCACAAAGTTACCACCGTGATAGCCATAAAGCCACGAGGTTCGCACAATGAAATGCCGCGAACAAAAGCGGGCGGCAAAATCCTCGCCCATTTTCTTTGAAAGGCCATATACGCTGTTAGGCGCACATATGGCCCATTCGCGGTAAGGCTCGGTGCCTGTTCCCGAAAAAACGTAATCAGTGGATACATGTATCAGCTTTGCGCCGGCCTTTTGAGCGGCCATTGCAAGGTTTCTCACGCCCAGCGAATTAACTTTAAAGGCCATATCCTGCTCGGTTTCGCATTTATCAACATTGGTAAACGCGGCGCAATTTATGATAACATCGGGCGATACCTCGCCCACAGCGCGAACCACATCCGAAAGGCTGGTTATATCCATCTGGCCGATATCGGTTTCAACCAGTTCGGCACCGCCAAGCTCTGATGGCAGCGGTCCTAGCTCGCTTTTGCCAGCCTTAAATATATTCACCAGCTCTTTGCCGAGCTGACCCTGAGCGCCCGCGAGAAAAATCTTCATTGGAAATTCGTCCCCTAATATTTTATTTTTCCTTGAGCAACCTTTTTTAAATACTGGCCATAGATTGATTTGCCGTATTTTTCAGCCGATTTCAAAAGTCCCTGTTCGTCTATCCAGCCCTTGCTGAAAGCGATTTCCTCGGGCGCGGAAATTTTTATACCCTGCCGCTTTTCAATCATGCTAACAAACTGGCCCGCCTCAAGCAGGTTGTCCATTGTGCCGGTGTCGAGCCATGCATAGCCGCGCCCCATTAGCTTGACGGTTAAATCGCCCTGCTCGAGATATACACGGTTTAAATCGGTTATTTCCAGCTCGCCGCGCGACGATGGTTTTAACGCTTTGGCATATTCTACGACGCGATTATCATAAAAATACAACCCTGTTATAGCGTAATTGGATTTTGGCTCCTGTGGCTTTTCCTCAACAGAAACAACGCGGCCATCATCATCAAACTCAACAACGCCGAAGCTTTTGGCATCTTCAACATAATAGCCAAACACGGTCGCTTTCCCTTTGTTTGCCGCCGCCTCGGCCAAAAGCTGGCCAAGCCCGTTTCCATAAAAAATATTGTCGCCCAATATCATGGCGCAATCATCATCGCCAACAAAATCCTCGCCGATTATAAAGGCCTGCGCCAGACCATCCGGGCTGGGCTGCTCCTTATACGAAAGGGTTATACCATATTCGCTGCCATCGCCCAGCAGCTTTTTAAAATTGGGCAGATCCGTTGGCGTGGATATAATAAGAATATCCCGTATGCCAGCAAGCATCAGTGTGGACAGCGGATAGTATATCATTGGTTTGTCGTAAATCGGCAAAAGCTGCTTGCTGGTTATCATGGTCAGCGGATACAGGCGCGTACCTGAGCCTCCGGCTAAAATTATACCTTTCATGCTAAAGCCCTCCTTCGTATTGGCCTTTTTTCTTTAACAGGCCGCATCGGAATATATACAAACAGGAAATATGCGATGCTGAGATAAACCATAGAATACACAAAGCTTGTTGAAACGTTAATGGATAACAGATTTTCTTCAATCGCTTGCATAACAAGATGAAATGCAAACATTGAATACATAATAACAGCAAAATTTGAAAATCGTCCGTATCGTATATATTTATAAAGAAATCCGTAAACAAAGCCTATCAGATACTGCAAGACCAACATGCCGCCCATTCCGTAATCGTTTATATACCGGCGCAGTGAGGTGTACACATTTCCATTGTACCCGTTAAAGCTTACAAATTCCAAATGTCTGACTGCATCAGGAATATCAAACCCTATTGTACGAAGAATGTTATGAATCCCGTACAATGTTTCCTTGCCAAACAGGCCTTCGGCCTGTTCGGGCGGATTTGTAATATAGGCATCGAGCGACGGTATGGACATGCCTGTGTAATAAGATATAAATTCCATCGGGTTTTCTCTTAGCTGGGTTTTACCCGTGAGATATCCAAGTATGGTGAACAATATAAAAAACAGTATCACAGCACCAATCGCCGACGCGACAAATATAATGGTTTCCTTATTGTTCCATTCGTTTTTCTTTTTTAACATAATGAAAAACACAATAATAACCGAAGCGAATATCTCAATAACAAAGGTGCGCCCTGAGCCCATTATACCCATAATAACCTGCATAACCATGGGAACTAAATATATGAGATAATATGGCCGGAATTTGAAAAACACAAAATTGTGTATAAAAATAAACATGAAAACATAGTATAGCATTTTGCAAAAAATTATAAGATGTCCGTAAACCCTGCCTATGGCATTGCCCGGTATCAGCAGATAATCCCGCGCATACTTCAGCATAAGACTATATCCCCCGGGATTGCCGCCTAAAATGGATATTTCATACATTTTACGAGTATACCCTATTACTACTACAGCACAAAAAACGAATAAAACCAGCATTATAAAAAACGGTATATGTATAGGCTTTCTTTTCGTTTCCCCGCTTATTACATTCGGACGGACGAGCGTTCGTATGGATGTTGGCCGGGCCAAGGAATCAAATGCATAGGACACCGTAAGCTCGCCAACGCCAAAAGCCAAAAGCGCCCCCAAAATAACCAACACAGTAACCGGAGAAAGCGAAAAGCCCCATTCCTTCTGATTAAGCGCGGCCACAATCGTCACAAATGTGAACACACCGCAGGATATCACCCAGGGAGACATAATGTCTTTTTTGGATAAAACAAAAGCAATGGCCAGCATCATAATTAAAGCCACAAGCAAAATATATGTCAATTTATCATCCCCTTTTACTCAAAGCTTAAAATCCATCGGGGCTTACAGCCACGCCACACCAACGGCCGTTTCGGCGTCTTCAAGCTTTTGCAGCGAATTTTCCAAAACCTTTTTGCGGGATTTTTCAAGCTTTTCCAAAAACAAAATGCACGCGCTATAATCGGCCTGTTCGGCCACAACGGCATTTTCCTCAGGCGCAGGAGAAAGCAAAATAAGATACTCGTATCCAGCTTTGAGCGTTTCAATAGCCTGGCGCACCTTTCCGGGCACAAGCAGCTGCGACGCGGCATCGGCAGGAATAACCGTTATATTATCCTGCATTACTGTGATCTTCGATCCAGAAAGATTGGCAACTCCTATTTTCATGCCGGAATCTTTAAATTCGCTCAACAGCTCATTAAAAGCGAGCTGCTTGTTCCAGGCTGAGCTAACCGTAAAAACATTTATGCCTGATTTATCGGCCTGTCTCATCATATAACATGAAGCATCAAACATCGCCCGGCGGCCCTCGATAAAATCGGGAGCATATTTTGCCATGACAGCGCTTTTTGAAACCACACTGCGGCTAAAGAAAAACATGACAAACAAAAGCAAAACCGAGCCCATACCACCCATCAATGTACCTAAAATGATATACTGCGGCTGCCACGCTTTTGATTTAAGCACATCTGTTGAAATATCATCCGAACTGAATTTTGCAATGGCAGTGCTGCCTGAAGACAGAAACTTTGTGGCTTCGACGGCATAATTTACAAAGTCTCCCACAAAGGCCGCAGCATTTTCCTGAACATATTCCTTTTCCCCTGAACCAACCGTTATGGCAAGCGAAAATTCATAATTGGGCGTGTTTGCCAGAGCGCTGCTTGTGACAACCTCTTTAATCCATTCAATCTTTGCAGACTCGTCCATGCTGTTCCAATCGTGATTGAATTTTTCCATTTCAAATTTGGTTCCGGCGTCTTTTATAAATGTAGAAATAACCGACGACCTAAACCATACATCGTTATAATTCAGATATCTCACGGCGCCGGTGGCAGGCTCTGTAAATGTCGCATGGTTTTCAAATTCAACAAGCCGGTTTATGGATATATTAGTTTCCTCAACCTGCAATCCTCCCGAGCTAAAGCCAAATACACCTATTACTACCGCAATAGCTATAATCCAGCAACGCTTCAGCATAAATTTGAAGATCTCTCCTATTGTATATGTACCGTACATTTTTCATCCTCCATTATTTGGATTTATTTTTTCTTTTCTTTTTGTCAAGATATGTGAAATACATTCCAGAAAGCCTAACTAAGGTTTTCATCCTTTTTCTATAAAAAAGCCTTGCCACAATGTATTTGGTTTTCGAATATTTACGCAGTCTTTTTACAAAATTTCCGTTCAGCCTTTTTTCAAAAAGCTCTCTGTTTCTTATATCCAAAAGCCGCTGTGCCTTTTCGCGCGTTTTCAGCTTGCAGGCGGGGTTGTTAAGCCTTTTCAGCATTTCCACGAGATTGGTTGCCAGCGCCTCTTCCTTCCTCAGCGGCAGCAGCTCTTGTATGCCTATCTCATCGAGCATTTTCTGCTCATGCTCGGAAGCTAAATAGCAAGCCTCCAATTGGTTGTCATTATATTTTTTAAATGTGCTGTGTGCATCCCGCTGATAATATGCATAATATACCGATGGGTTTAAAAGCATTCTGTTTATTTGAGTATAAAGCATGCAGTTGAATATCCAGTCCTCATATCCAAAACGACAGTTCTCATTAAAATCAAGTTTGTTTTCAGCAAGAAAAACTCGTGAGTACATACCATTCCAAATCGCATTAAATGCGCACGATTGCCATGCTTCCATATAATATTCGGACTTATTCACGCTTTCTATAATAACAAGCCTGTCCGCCGCATTTTGCCTATGTTCAGCAAATCCGTCAGAAAAGGTTTCCTCAACCGTGTAACCAAACTTGACAACATCGGCATCGTGCTGTTTTGCCAGCCTGTAGTTCTCCTCTAAAAGCTTGGGCATATACTCATCATCGTTATCTATAAAACAAATATACTCTCCGTGTGCGGCCGAAAGGCCGGCGTTTCGTGCTGCGCATATTCCGCCGTTTTCCTGATGAATAACAACCACCCGGCTGTCCTGCTCTTTGTACCTGTTGCACAAAGCGGGGCTATTGTCTGTTGACCCGTCGTTTACCAAAATCAGCTCAAAATCCTCAAACGTTTGGGTAAGCACACTGCCAACAGCCATATCAAGAAACTGCTCGGAATTATACACAGGCATTATAACGCTTATTTTCGGCATAAAGTCCTCCATTTTAGATTTGCTCGTAATATTTTATAGTTCTGCCAAAGCCCTCTTCTATGTTTATACGCGGCTGCCAACCGGCCGCATAAGCCTTATCTGCACACAAAAGGCCGACAATATTGCCGAGATACCCCTTTTTCACATTGTCATCAGCCGGCTTGAACGCGGCTGATATTTTTTTCTCGGGATACATATCACAAAGCTTTAAAGCCAGCTCCTTAACTGTGGTTATCTCTTTATCGTTTGAGATATTATAAACGAAATCTTCGAAATTTAAAAGAGCCATCCAAAGGCCGGCGACCAAATCGGAAAGATATGTCAGCCCGAGCACACCGCTGCCGTCGCTGTTCAGCGTTATGTTCTGCCTCTTTAATACATTGCTGAGAAAATCCCCGACAACGCGCCCGTCGCCTATCGAAATGCCCGGCCCGTAAGTGTGGGCGATGCGCGCTATTTTACAGTTTACGCCGTGCTGGTGTTTGTATGCGGCGCATATTGTTTCCGACATTCGCTTGCTTTCAGGATAGCACGAACGCACAAGCGTTGGATCCATCCCGCCGTAATCATCCTCTTTCACATAGTCGTACGCGCTTGCTGCTCTGCCGTATATTTCGCGCGTAGAAAGGTATAGAAAGCCCTCGGCCTTTTTGCTCACAGCCAGATTTAACATATTTATCGTACCAACCGTGTTGGCCGAGATCGTTCCCACGGGATCGCTCATAAACTGGCCCGGGCTTGCCTGACTGGCAGCATGTATAATAAACTCTATGTTTCCGCCATAATCAACGGCGGCGCACACATCCTGCTCTATAATACAAAAATCACTGCGGCCGGCCACTGCGGCAAAATGCTTTTCCGCCCGCTCGCGGCTGCGCACAAGCGCAAGAACCGTTATATCCATTTGTTTTTCGTCATTCAAAAACAGCAGTGTATAGCACAAATAAGTGGCAATCATACCGTTTGCTCCGGTTATGAGCACGGTTTTACCGCGCAGCCTTTCCCAGCTTACGCCGCTGCCTGCTATGGCCGCCATATCCTCTGAAATAACGCCGTTCAGATTCAACATACTTTCTCCCTTAACCCCAGTTTACAGTCCAAGTATTTCCTGACGTTCCCTTAAATCGTAAAGCGTTTTGAATATATAGTAATCATCCGGAGTGGTTATCTTTATATTTGTAGAATCGCAGGCAACAAAATGCAACGTCCTGCCCAGCGCTGTCATAAGCGTGCAGGTGTCTATCGAAATCGATTCGGGCATTGTTTTACCGTATTCATGGGCGCTGAGAACGTCCTCCAAATAAAAGCTCTGCGGCGCTTTGCCTATATAAAGCTTGTTACGTTCAATGGTCGATTCAACCGTTTTGCCATCGGTACTGACAACGCCCGTCTCGGTAAATGGGTCAACCGTTATGGCGTTTCCGTTTTTCTTTACGCAGGCGATATTATCGGATATTAATTTAGACGTTATCAGCGGACGCACCGCGTCGTGCATGAGCACGATATCCTTATCGCCGCAGTATTCTTGCAAGGTGTGCAGCGCTATAAGCTTTGATTCCTGCGAGGTTTCCCCGCCCGTGACAACCTGTTTAACCTTTTTAAGATTATATTTTTTTATAAGCTCGCGCAGATAATCCTCCCAGCCGCCCACGCAGGGCACAATTATGCTGTCTATCTGCGGGTGGTTTTCAAAAACCTCAAGCGTATATATAATGATAGGCTTACCGTAAAGCTCAAGAAACTGCTTGGGCTTTGCTGTGTTTTTCATTCTTTGACCGGTTCCTCCGGCGAATATAACGGCAACGTTCATTGTGTGTCACCCCGTTTGTTTTTAATAGCGCTGTATACCAGCTCGCCAGCCTTGGCCGAGGCCTCACCCGTTTCAAAGCTGCCCAGTTCGCTGTGATGCCGTTTTACGTCCTTTGCATATTTCGCCTCGTCGAACCCCGATATAGCCTCCGCCAGTTCGGCATTGTCCTGTGCAAGAGGAAAGGGCCACTGAGCCACGGGTGTGTAAAAATCCCTGTCTTGCCTGTATTCCTCTATGTCTGTGGCATAAATGAAGCAAGGTTTGCCCGTTAGCGACATGTCCCACATACAGGAGGAATAATCGGTAATCAAGACATCCGCGGCACACAAAAGCTCCTGCATATCGGGATAATCGGAAACGTTTATAACCGAGCCTGCCGTTGGTACTGATGAGCTTAAAAAATAATGCACCCTATAAAACGCGGCCCATTCTCCGCCAAACCTATTACCAAGCGCCGAAAGGCAGGAAGCTATATCCAAGCTAAGCTCCTCATTTTCAGCCCCCGCTGTGCTGCCACGAAATGTGGGCGCGTAGATCACTATATGCGTATCCTCAGCCAGAGAAAACCTTTCTCTCACCCGCCGCGCCGCATCCCATTGTATGGATTTCTGTTGCGCGGGGTCTTTATCGCCCGAAAACAATATATCGTTGCGCGGCATGCCCGTTTCGAGCATTTTTTCGATAGGGAGCATAATTGAATGCGACATGACCTCAGAAAAACGCCTGCATCCGGACAAAAACCAATCGGTATCCCGCGCGGCCATTTTCAGCTTTTTTATAGCTATCGAGCCGATATCGGTATCGATGCCGCACTTTTTATATGCACCGCTGCCATGCCATGTGTTTATAACGATTTGCTTCTTCCTGAAAACAAGATGTGAGGGCAGCCCCGTATTGGTAACAACAACGCTGGAAACAGCCATTGCATAAAAAAAGCCAAACGAATTGTTTTTAACGAGCTTTATGCCCTCATCCTTTAAAAACCCGAATTTTTCGGGCTGATTAAAAACCCATAATATATTTATATCGCCGCCGTACTTTTTTTTCAAATACATGCTGATATATTTAGGATTGCAGCTATATTGTCCGGCGTTGAACGCTATGAAAACGGCCTGCGGCTTTAATGGAAAAACCCACAGCACTCTCATAAACGCCCTTATAATCCTTATTAACGCCAGCTTCAGCTTTTCTTTCATATATCAGACAATAGCCTCTCTGTTTTGCTTTTTTAGTGACCTTTTAATGACCTTTTGGTTTTCCTTAGAAGTCCTGTTATACGCGGCCCTGCCAAGGAAAGCAGCTTTTTCTTAAATTTTTGACCCTTACTGTTCCACGAACCCATAAAATGATGCAAGGCATATGTGTTTTTGGTTATGCTCTCGGAGCGAAGCTTTTTATTTTGATAATTGATATAATCAAACGGACAAAAATACTCTTTGGGATAAAACACAATACCCTTATCGGTTTCCTGATAGGTATTGTCCAGCCGCAAATTTGTATATTCCGTTGTCATGCGGGTGATGGTCACAACGTTGTTAGTTACATCCGGCTCTCCATTAGGCTTTAAAAAAGAGTGGTCATCGTAATAGCTCAACAGATATTTTACCCAGTCGTTTCCCTTTTCTGAGGCCATTATCCCCGTCGGAACCTCATCAATGTTTTGAAAGCCTGAAAATGCCTTATGCCCTAAAAAGCAGTCAAGATTCTGCAAAACCTCCACATCGGTATCCATGTATATCCCGCCATGATGATACATTACAAACAGCCGGACGTAATCCGTTACAAATGCCCATTTTTTACTTTCATAGGCCTCTTTTGTGTATCGATTGGATTTTATATCAAAATTATCTTCATTCCATTCGATGATTTCGTAATCGGGACAATGCTTTTTCCAGCTTTCAATACATTCGACAGCCATTTTTGGCAGCGGATTTCTTCCAAACCAGCAATAATGAATTATTTTAGGAATCATTGTCCGCCCTCCTATTTTAAATAATTTTCCAATATATCGGCTATATATTTGCACGCGAACCCATCCCCGTAAGGATTTGAAGCTTTTGCCATGGCATTGTATGCTTCACTGTCGTTCAATAGACTCTTAAACTCATTATAAATAACTGTCTCATCCGTGCCAACCAGCTTTAACGTGCCCGCATCAATACCTTCGGGGCGCTCGGTTGTGTCCCGCATAACGAGAACAGGCTTGCCCAAAGAGGGCGCCTCTTCCTGAATCCCCCCGCTGTCTGTGAGTATAAGATAAGAACGAGACATAAAATTATGAAAATCCAGCACATCAAGCGGTTCAATAATACGAATGTTTTCGTTATCACCAAAAACCTCGGCCGCAGCCTGACGCACGGCAGGATTCATATGAATGGGATATATAACCTTTATATCGGGATTTTCCGAAACGGTTTTCTTTATAGCCCTGAACATATTATATAACGGCTCACCCAGATTTTCCCTCCTATGTGCCGTAAGCAGAATAAGACGACTGTCCCTTGCCCAATCGAGCTCGGGATGAGAATAATCCTCTCGCACAGTGGTTTTCAAGGCGTCTATTGCCGTATTGCCTGTCACAAACAACGACTTTTCGGATTTTCCTTCTTTCAAAAGGTTACCCTTTGAAAGCTCTGTGGGACAAAAATTCAGCGACGAGATAATGCCGACTGCCTGACGATTGAATTCCTCAGGATATGGAGAATAAATATTATATGTGCGCAAACCCGCCTCAACATGTCCAACTGGAATTTGCAAATAAAAGCAGGCCATAGCTGTTACAAAGGTGGTTGATGTGTCACCATGAACCAAAACAATATCCGGCTTTTCTGCCTCTAAAACCGTTTTGATAGAATTAAGTATGTTTGTCGTAACATCAAACAGCGTCTGCCTGTCTTTCATTATATCAAGATCAAAATCAGGCGTTATATTGAAACAATCTATAACCTGCTGAAGCATCTGCCTGTGCTGTCCGCTCACGCAAACACGAACCTCAAGCCCGCCTCTGCTTTTCAGCTCTTTAACGAGGGGGCACATTTTTATCGCTTCGGGACGCGTCCCGAAAACGACCATAACCTTTTTCATTTTATCCGTATTATTCTTCAACTGGCTAAAAACAACTCCTTAATTGTTCCTAAGCTTTTTATTATAAATATATCTTCTTACTTTCTGTGGAGAAAGCGCCGTCAACATTTGCCCGCCAGAAGAAACAAGAAAATCGCCCCATCCGGAAAAGCCGCTGCGCTTCATGTACCATCTAAATTTCACCATTGACCTAAGATATTTAAAGCCGGCTCTGCGTTTATACATTTCATCGCCGGCCCGCATATACAGCACCGGTTCTTGAATATTATAGCCGCGCGCGCCATTTTGCAGCATACGAACCCATAAATAATAGTCCTCGCACAAATGAAATGGCTTATATCCGCCGGCCGATTCTACCGAGGATTTTTTAAACATTACACAAGGATGATTAAACGCATTTCTTTTCTTTGCAAATTTAAGTATTTCCTCATGTGTTTCAGGAAGCGTTCTCGTAGAAAATATCTGCGAGATATCCCCCTCAAATTCGTTTACCGTGCCGCTTATAATATCAAGCTCCAGCTCGTTCATTTTCGCAAGCTGCATCTCACACCGGTTTGGCATGGCAATATCATCCGAATCCATGCGGGCAACGATTTCATTTTTACAATGCGCCAGTCCTTCATTTAAAGCTTGTCCCAGCCCGACATTTTCAGGAAGCCTGACTATATTAAAAATACTGTCCTGGCTTTTCACAAAAGCGTCGATAACCTCGTCCAGCTCGGCAGTGAGCGCCCCATCGCAAACAATGACAAAATCGTTTGTCAGAACAGTTTGCGCAAGCATGCTCTCAATACTTACCCTCAAATGTTCAGCTTTTTCTTTATAATAAACCGACATAAGAACTGAATATTCAGCCATAAAAAAAGCCTCCGAATAATATGCCCAAAGCAACGTTCAAAGTACAAATTATGCAAAAATGACTATGCTTTGATATCTTATCCATTTTACAAGAAACAGCCTATAATGTCAAGTAGTATAACGAACGAGCGGCCTTTTCAATAATTGCTGTGCTATTTCATTAAAAGCTATTGACATTTTAATCGATTTGGTGTATCCTACATTGAGTATTCATAATATGCGGCCGTGGTGGAATCGGCAGACACGCCAGCTTGAGGGGCTGGTGTCAGCAATGACGTGCAAGTTCAAGTCTTGTCGGCCGCACCAATATGAGCCTGACCGTAATTTGCGGTCAGGCTCATAAGTTTTCTAAGGAAAAGTCGATTTTATTTACACCACCTATTAAATGATTGAAATTTTGTTCTGGTGTTATAAAAGTTATATCCGTACTATCTAATTGAGCTATCGGTCGTGGGTTCATTCTGCGTGACCTCTTTTCTATATGATTTTTGCAATTTGTTTTTTGAGAGCAGAAGTGTTCTTAAAACATTTATCAAGATAAGAACGCCCATACGGGTTTCAAAATAAAAAGCCGCCAATTATGGCGACTTTTTTAATGGTTGCGGAGGAGGGACTTGAACCCCCGACCTTCGGGTTATGAGCCCGACGAGCTACCAACTGCTCCACTCCGCGATATAAACTGCTCTCCAAAAGAGACAGCTTATGTATTATACACTTTTACGCAAGAAATATCAAGTGTTAATTTCAGGTTTTTTTATTTTTTTACAATCCGCAGCATTTGCAGCATGTCCGACCACAAAACAAGGACTCCAGCTAAACCGGGGGGCTTGTTTCCAATACCGCGCTAAAATACGCTTCTACATTTTCTGCCGGCGTATTGTATGTGAAGCCGCCGGGCATATGAAAGAAAAACCGCGGACAATCCTTTGCCTTATCGGCAATATCATACACCTCCCGCCTTACATCATCAGGTGTTCCGCAATTCATAACGGCTGGGGATGGGCCGGTAAAGTAAATCAAATCCTTAGGGCACACCTCTAGAATTTCTTCGAGCGTTATCGCGGGATTATCAAGAAAAAATCCATCTGCGCCCGCCTCAACAAGATCAGGGGCGATTTGCAGAAAATTCCCATCCGTCATAAAAAGCAGCGGAATATTTCTTTGCTTAAAGGGCTTGAATAATCGCTGATAACGCGGAATCAGATTTCTCCGTATCCAATCCCCGCCGATAGACAACCCATGCGCATTAGCAATATCATCATGGCATAGCATGATATCAATATCGCTTTCGGCCCATGCGGCCATATATTTTTCGGAGGTTTTTTCAAATTTATCTAATAGATCGGATATCCTATCCTCTTCCTCAAGGCAGGCCATTAAAAATGTTTCATAATCCAAATCCTCCGCCGCATAATGAAAACAAGTAGTAAACGTGTACCCTAGTCTCGGAGAGCTTTTACCCGTTAAGACTTCGATTCTATCAAGAAACCGCCTACATGTGTCAACAATAGTATCCAACGGTTTGTCTTCCCAATTATGACGATCGATTTGCGGGTCATAATCAAATATATCGGTTCGGTATTTACCGCAGCTTCGCCATTCGGTTGTAAACAAGCCATACATATTATCAGCATTTTCATCTACTGTAATATTGGGTGGAATATCAAAAGCAACAATGTCAATATCCAGTTTTTTTATTGCTTCAACGCATGCGTTTTCCAATTTCCCGTTCGGATCGTACCCGTTTAGCCTTTCCAAATAACGATAATGCGCCGGACAATCAAAAAGCGGTATACGGTCAACGGGTTTGGCTTGCAACCGACGTACGGCTCTTTCATAAGACATAATAATTCCCTCCTGTAAAAAGCTTTACAAACGTTGAAGATATTCGTATAATAGTATTATACCAACGGTTTTTAGGAAAACAAAGTGGCATTATTGCGAATATATTGTGTAATATTGCTATTTTAAAAAAGGGGCGAAAAATTATCAAGCTTGAAAACAATTTAAGATTTTTCCAAACAGCCCGCGATGTTCCGGATGATGATCTGGTGCTTTCAAATATTATGGGATATGTTGATGAGCCCGATTTTTTGATAGACAGAAATTATTACTACAATTGCATTGTCATGTTTATCAAGGAGGGCAGCTTAATTGTAGAGCAATATGGAAAAACTGTTTGTGTGAAATCCGGAGAAGCTGTTATGCTGGCATTGCAGGAGCCGCACAAATATTATTGCGTGCCCGGCGCAGACGGGCGGGCATCGCATCTGTTTTTTCATTTCAACTCACGTTCCCTGCAACGTGTTGTTCAGCTTTTTGAAGAAAATCGCCGGTTGCCTATAGTTATTAAAAATCCGAGAATTTATGAAGAGATCGTTTCCGTATTTGATACAGCTTATGAGAAAAATGCTGGATATGAATTTGCCATATCGGGTAAGCTTTATAATATTGTTATGAGCTTTTTTCAAAGCTCCTTCATAGAGAATCCCATTACAAACCGCTTTTGTTACATGGTAGATTTATACATTGACAAGCATATCGGAGAGAAAATAACATTGGAGCAGCTATGCCGGGAATTTGGGTATAGCAAATATCATTTTAGCAGAAAGTTCAGAGCGTGTTTTAATACTCCTCCCATACAATATGTATTGAACCGCAAGATATTGTATTCTCAAAAGCTGCTTTGCAATACTAATATGAATATACAGCAAATAGCCGAGGGGCTCGGCTTTTGCGATGTTTGTTATTTTACAAAGGCCTTTAAAAAAGTTTCGGGTTTTACCCCTATGTCTTATAAAAAAAATCACCAGGAAGAAAGAATGCGGCTATAATAAAAAATGAGCGAAGCACTTCAAAATCCGCCTTAAAAATTCAAAAAAAGATGTTGACAACACTCGTTGCTTATGCTAAAATGATTAACGTTATAAATTATATATTCCTCAATAGCTCAGTTGGTAGGCGAGGCGAAGAATTTTCCAACGGAAACAAAAAAATCACAAGAACGCACTGTTTACAGGGCTTCACATATAATCCTCAATAGCTCAGTTGGTAGAGCATGCGGCTGTTAACCGCAGGGTCGTTGGTTCGAGTCCAACTTGGGGAGCCAGAAAAGACCACGTTAGTAATTACGTGGTCTTTTTATTATTTTAATAAGCTCCTAATTAAATTTGAGCAAGCGATTTTCATGTAAATCATCCTTAATCGCATGCTCGAAAAAAGAAATATATTGGGAGTATAAAAATGAAAACAATTAAATTAGATCGAAATACAAATATTACAGTTCAAGAAGCATACGAAAGATTTATTAGGATTAAGAAAGCGCAGAATTTATCGCCAGACACGATAATGCATTACGAAATTCATTATCGGTATTTTAATGAATTTTTTGACGTAACGCAACAATGTTCGGTATTAACTGTCAATACATATTACGCTTATATCGAACACTTAAAAGCAACAAGAAAAGCAAACTCCATCACGCTAAATGGTTATTTATGTTCTTTGCGAGCGATTTTATATTTTTTCATGGAAGAAAGGTATATAGAAAAATTCAATGTGAAGCTTTTGAAAGTTGAAAAAAAGATAAAAGAAACCTATAACGATGATGAATTGGAAAAGTTGTTAAAAAAGCCAAATTTAAAGTCATGTACATTTGCTCAATATCGTAATTGGGTTATGGCAAATTATTTTTTAGCAACAGGGAATAGACTTAGAACAGCTATAAATATCCAGATAGAGCATCTTGATTTTGAAAATAGCTTAATATTTATGGGTAAGACTAAAAATGGACGACAGCAGCTTATTCCTATGTCAAAATCTTTAGCAGACATTTTGCAAGAATACTTGTCATATAGAAAAGGCGCTATGGAAGACTATGTTTTTTGTGATATACACGGTAAGCAGCTAACAAGGGATGGTACGACTACAATAATGCGAAAATATCATTTGAGTCTTGGAGTGGAAAAGACATCGGTCCATGCTTATCGTCATACTTTTGCGAAGAAATGGATTTTAAACGGTGGCGATATCTTCAGACTTCAAAAAATACTTGGCCACAGTAGCATGGAAATGGTAAAAAATTATGTAGAGATGTTTAACGAAGATTTAAAACAGGATTTTGAATCATTCAACCCATTAGATGATTTTTTGAAAGATAAACAAGGTAGTCTAATAAAAATGAATAGATAATAGCAGATTGTTGGGAGATGTATCATACCTCAGCTTTGATGAATGCATAAAATATAAATATTCAGTCAACTACCAATCAACAAAACAAATGCACTAAGTACAAGGATACCTAGTGCATTTGTTTTAGTTAATCAACTATCAATCAACCATTTTTACGCCCAGAAAGGTAGATATTTCCTATTTTTATCTCCGGTTGAATCTTCTGTCAATTTAATTAATCCACGTTTACAGGTTTCGTTTAAAAGCCGCGAAATCATGGAACTGTTTTTAGCATCTATTTTAAATCTTTCACGCAGTGATGCATTTGTCATGTAATCTCTGTTTACACGCTTTAAGCATGCATGCAAATAACACGCACGTTGCCTGTCGTCTTTGCTCATTTGAGAGAAGGGTTTATGTGCGAATAGGGTGACTTTGGTATGATTATTATATATTTCGATTTCAGGAGCGGGCAGCTGATAAAATTCGGTCTGAAAAACCACTTTGTCAAATCCGCTTCCTCTTTCCTCGCAAACACCAATCCGTCTCATAAATGAGGCCAGTTTCTCGTTTCTTGATATAGGGGGATAATCAACAAATCTGTCTTTGTTAATAAGAGGCGTACCGGGATTTGTAATTTCCATCCTATCATTGAAAATTTCAATCATTGGGCTTGTTCCTTGTAAAAAGAAATCTTGATGAATGATTGCATTAGCCACTAATTCTCGAACTGCGAGTTCGGGATACATTGGGACATCTTTTCTAAATGCTTTACCCATTACCTCATTAATGGGTAGTAAATTATTAATATAATCAACTAATCCTTCAAATCCGTTAGCGTATCCTTTTCCCCCAACTTGTTCTTTATTTGCCGCCGATATACGATCGTTTCCATTATACTTAATAACACGCACTGCTTTTCTTTCTAGAGAAGGAAAATCAGAAATCTTTTTTGAAAATAAAATTGCGCCTAGATTTGTAATATTATAATTACCTGCTTCATTTTTTGAGATCATCCCATCAGCTAATAAAATTTCTAATATGGACATTTTATTATTCGGTAAATCTAAGGACAACATTTCAAAATAAGCAGCATAATCAAAAAGCCTTAGTACAAAATCGCCTGATATATTTTCCATTGCAACTAAGACTTCAAATGGTTTTTTAGAAAAAATTGCCCATAGTGCCCTTTCGGTATCAGGATAATCTTTTAATTTTTTCTTGTGAGTGTCAATCCTAACATAGTCAATATTTTTAAATTTTACCGGGCTAGAGTTGGCAGCGCTAATTTCCAATAGAACGATATTTTTGCTTTCAATAGTTGTTTTATGAAAATAAAATTGTATTTGAGGATCTAATTGTGTGCTAATCCAAAGATCAAGCCCTGCATTTCCGACTTTGGTTATAGATGGGTCGAAATTTGTTCCAACGATATTGTGGGTAGAATCGTCTATTCCCCAAATCATAAATGCGGTTGCCTGATTAAAAAGTGCTGCGGAATTTGATAAAGCACTTACATATTCGCCAATATCCTGAGGATCACTATTGTTTACTTTGAATTCAATCCATGGAGATTCGCTGCTTTGAAGTCGGCATTGTTCAACAATTTCGTTTATCATATTTTCTTGAAATGGCATAACCATCACCTCTTTTATATTATAGCACAAATACAGTCAACTATGCAATCAACCATTTAACCTAATTTGAATTATATTTATAACACTTTATACGGTGTTAATCGGAAGATATATTTCTATATGTAGTTGTTTGTTTTTATTGTGTTATATAAAAGCTTTATTTAGTCAACTGATGGTCAACTAAAATATTAGTCATTTCATTTCGGAACGCCAAAAATCTTGGAACTAGTTTGCAAATAAAATAAAGCAACATGGAATCTGTTGCTCCAAATTAAGCATATAGATTTGTTCCTTAAAACAGATTAGCAGATAAATAGTGTCCAATATGGCTTAACAGAAAGCTTTTCATAAAATCACATCTGCTTAAATTATCAATATAACAAAGGAGAAACTGTTAACCGCAGGGTCGTTGGTTCGAGTCCAACTTGGGGAGCCAAAAAGCCTCCGTTCGCTTTGCGAACGGAGGCTTTTAACGCGCAGCCGCAGCTACAATTTTTTGTTCGCATAATTATGTGTCGTTTTATTGCACGTCATACCATTATTTGCTATAATAGAAAATAAATTGTTGTGTTTAGGAGGATATGTATATGAAAAAATACTCAATGATCCTGGCTGTTGTCTTTATGACTATTGGATTTTTCGGTTGTAGCGAAGCCGCTGACACAAAAACGACTTCTAATATCGAATTTGTAGAGTACAGCTATGACGAAGACTGGGAAGAATGCGGCGTAGGTATGGCCACCTACGATGGACAGCCAATATACTCACTAAAGGGTGAATCGGTCGAGCATACCTTTAATGCTTCAGCGTCTTTTGACATATTGGCGTCCATTAAGGCGGTCAATGCCAGCGTAGAATTAGGGTATTCTATATCGATTACAGATTTAACCCTTACAGGCACTTCTGAAATTTTAAAAACCGGGCACTCCGTGAATTTTTATTACAGGCCAATATACCGGTTGTTTAAAATCAAACAAGATGAAAATGAAGAGTTTTATAAAGAAGCCCATAGCGTTCAATATGCAGTTATTGTGCGAGATACCAAAAATAATAAAATAAAAGACACTACCGGTGTATTGCCAACGCTTTCAAATGAGTCGAGCTCAAAGGGTTCTTCCAGCTTATATTCAACGTCTTATTCTACAAAAGGAATCACATCAGATAAGTCATCAACAAAATCTGTAAAAAATGGGTTTCAGGTAGTTACATATGAAAACGGCAAATACTCCGGATATTTTAAAGATGACCAACGTAATGGTTATGGAAAATATGAATGGAATAACAGCGCTATATATGAAGGCGACTGGGAAAACGACATGATGACGGGCAAGGGCATTTATACACAAAAAAACGGTAATGTCTATTCCGGAAACATGTTAAATGGCAAATACAATGGTTATGGTGTGCTTACCTATAAAAATGGCGGTTACTATGAAGGAAATTTTTTAAATGACCTGTTCAACGGGCAGGGGAAAATATATTATTCCGATGGTAATGTCTACACAGGGAACTGGGTTAACGGAAACAGGCAAGGAATGGGTAAAACAACATATACTAATGGATATTATGAAGGAGCATGGTCTTCGGATAAACAATCCGGTTATGGTGAATATCACTGGAATACCGGAGACATATATAAGGGAAACTGGAAAAACGGGGATAGGGATGGATCCGGTATATATTATTATTCTGACGGTTCATATGATATTGGAATATGGGTTAATGGCACTCGCCACGGCCTATTTAAGTGTTATGATTCATCAAGAAAATTTTTAAAGGAAACAAATTATCTAAACGGAACAGCGCAATAGCTGTTAATCAAATAAAACCCCCACATTAATAACAATTGCCCGAATGAGCATATAGCTCATTCGGGCAATATTTACGCCTGCAAAAATTATCCCATTTTGCGCTCGTAACGCTCAAATTCAAAGGTATATGAGCCGCTGCCGCCCGTTATCGAGCGCAGCGCGCTGCTGAAATCACCCATTTCGGCGGCCGGCACCTCGGCCGAAACCTCCTCCATGTGCTCCTCTGTTTCCGAGGGTGCCATACCCATAACACGGCCGCGGCGCTTATTTATTTCGCCTATAATATCACCCATGTGCTCGTTTGTTATGGTGGCTTTAAGCATGCCTATCGGCTCAAGCATCGCGGGGCCAGCATCGGCTATACCCGCCTTAAAGGCCACCGCTGCGGCAAGCTTAAAGGACATTTCACTTGAATCGACCGGATGATAAGATCCGTCAACCAGCGTGGCCTTTACGCCCACAACAGGATATCCCTCAAGCACGCCCTTGGTAACGCATTCGCGCAGGCCCTTTTCAACGGCCGGGAAGAAATTTCTGGGCACCGAGCCGCCGAAAACCTTTTCCTCAAACACCATATCTTCCGAATCGCACGGCTCGAATTCAATCCAAACATCGCCAAACTGGCCGTGTCCGCCCGATTGCTTTTTGTGGCGGCCCTGTACCTTTACCTTTTTAGTTATGGTCTCGCGGTAACCCACCTTGGGTATGGTCAGCTCAACATCCACGCCGAATTTGGCCTTTAGTTTGTGCCGCACAACGTCCAGATGCTGGTCGCCCAACCCGCTGAGTATCATTTCGCGGGTTTCATGGTCGTGCGCCATTTTTAGCGTCGGGTCTTCTTCAATAAGACGTATCAGCCCGGCGGCAATTTTTTCTTCTTCGCCGGCCGTTTTGGGATATACCGCCATAGAAAGGCAGGGTTTTGGAAATGTTATAGGGTCTATCTGCGCATCACCGCTGCTTAGGGTATCCCCCGTAAGCACATCGGCCAGCTTGGCCACGGCGCAAATATCGCCGGCGTAAACCGCCTTTTGCTCCTGCTGCTTGCCACCCTGAACCCACATGACCTTGGCAACGCGCTCGTCGTTGCCCGTTCGCACGTTTTTAGAGGCTGTGTCAGCCGTGAATACGCCCTGAACAACCTTGAAATAATTGAGCTTGCCAACAAACGGATCGGCGATGGTTTTAAATGCCAGCGCCGAAAAGGGGGCACTTTCATCGCATTTAAGAACCTTATCGCCCGCATTATAGCTGCATGTGTCGGCAGCCGGGAAGATGTCAACAAAGCGGTACATCAGCATGTCAACAGCCGCGCCCGTTTGGCCGGCGCCGGCAAACACAGGAATCATTTCGCCTGAGGCCATGCCCTTTTTTAGTCCCTTGTTAAGCTCCTTGGGTGTGAAAGAATCGCCCTCAAAATATCTATCCATCAATTCCTCGTCAACCGAGGCCACATTTTCACACAGCAGCGCATACGCTTCTTCTGACACAGGATCACGGTCAGCGGCGGGCAATGCTACAGCATTGATACCGTCGTATTTAAAGCGGCTGCCCGTGATGAGATTGAGATAATGATCAACCTTTTCACCGTCCATAACAGGAACAATAACGGGGCATATTTTAGCGCCGTATTCAGCCTTGACCGATTCGAGCACCTTATAGAAATTGGCGCTGCCAGAATCGAGCTTGTTTATCATTATAGCCACAGCTTTTTTCTGACGTAAGGCCTGTTTTACAGCGATTTTCGCGCCGACGGCCAACCCGGATTTTCCAGAAAGCACTATAAGCGCGCTTTCTGCGGCAGCCAAAGCCTCGTACATACCGCCCGCAAAGTCAAACTGTCCTGGAGCGTCAATAATATTGATTTTTGTGTCTTTAAATTCCACATAGCCGAGCGCGGCCGATACCGATGTCACGCGCCGTTTTTCCTCATCAAGATAATCCAGCACGGTATTTCCCTCGGCAACCTTGCCGAAACGGTCGGTTTTTTTGTTAAAAAACAGCATGGCCTCCGCGAGCGTTGTCTTTCCGCCGCCGCCATGCCCCAAAAAAGCTATGTTTCTGATGTTAGAAGCCTTATATTCAGCCATATTGATTTCCTCCGTATATCTTTTTAAAATTTAATATCAGTAAAACAGCATTACCTTATCAGTATAACACAAATATTTTACCAAAACTACGTGCGAAAATGTAAAAGTTTGCCTGTTTTTTTTGGTCATTTGAACAATTGCAGGGTTGCAATTGTTATTGAACATGGGGTATAATAAGGCGGGGGAAATAATAGCTTGGCGATATAGTATAGGAGCGGCGGTTATGAACATAACGGTTTTTCATGGAAGCCCGCGAAAGGGTAATACCTACAAGGCAACTAAAATATTTATGGACGAATTATCAAAACATCAAAATGTTCAATTTATTGAATTTTTTATGCCGGACGATTTGCCGAAATTTTGCGTTGGCTGCCAGCTTTGCATGGAAAGCACGAACGATAATTGCCCGCATTTTCAATATATCTCCCCAATTTATGATGCGATTATTTCTGCTGATGCACTAATTTTTTCAACGCCGCATTATGGAGCATGCGGCATGTCTTCTTCCATGAAAAATTTACTAGACCATCTGGATTTTTTTACGTTAACTGTTGCCCCGAGAGAGGAAATATTCAGCAAGAAAGCCTTTGTTATTACAACGGGTACAGGGTCTGCTGCTGCACTGAAACCAATTTCCAAATTTCTTAAAAACTGGGGGATAAACAGGGTGTTTTCCTTTGGCATTAGAATGTTTACAAATAAATGGGGAAATATGGCTCAAAAAAAGCAGGATGGGCTGGAAAAAAAGCTGCGCAAAAGAGCAAACAGGTTTTATAACGCGAAAAAGGGCAGACCATATCTCTCAGCTATATTTATGTATCATATGTCGGCCTTTATATTGAAAAAATACGTAAAATCCGGTGCCTATCCTTACGATTATTGGGAAGAAAAAGGGTGTTTTTCAAAGCGCCCATTTTAAATATTGCAATAACAGGATAAATTGAAATTCATGGCAGAGTAAACCGATGAAAACCGAATTGTCGGCTAAAGCGGAACAATTCGCTTGCCACCCTGTTATAAATATGATATACTTATCATGAATAAATTGTTTAGGGGTGTCCCGTTTTTGATCAATCAGGAACACATTAGAAATTTCAGCATTATAGCCCATATAGACCACGGAAAATCCACGCTGGCCGACCGGCTGCTTGAGGTTACCCGTTCGGTGGCTCAGCGTGACATGTCCGAACAGCTTTTGGACAGCATGGACTTAGAGCGCGAGCGCGGAATAACCATAAAAGCTCACGCTGTTACGCTGTATTACGATGCGCACGACGGCAACCGCTACGAGCTAAATCTTATTGACACGCCCGGCCATGTTGACTTCAATTATGAGGTTAGCCGTTCGTTGGCCGCCTGCGAGGGCGCGCTGCTGGTTGTGGACGCTTCGCAGGGTATAGAGGCGCAAACGCTGGCCAACGCCTATCTGGCCGTTGACCACAACCTTGAATTGCTGCCCGTTATAAACAAAATCGACCTGCCCAGCGCCGACCCCGAGCGCATAGCCGAAGAGATTGAGGATGTTATAGGCATCGAGGCCAAATCGGCTCCACGCGTTTCAGCCAAGAGCGGCGAGAACATCGAAGAGGTTTTGGAGCTTATTGTTGGCAGCATTCCCGCACCTAACGGCGATGAAAACGCGCCGCTGAAGGCCTTGATTTTTGATAGCTATTACGATTCATATAAGGGTGTTGTGGTGTTTTTTCGCGTTACCGAGGGTGTATTGCGCGCGGGTGACGAGGTTACCATGATGGCAACGAACGCCAAGTTTGAGGTTGTCGAGCTGGGACGCAAATCGGCCACGGCTATGGCGCCGTGCAGCGAGCTGCGTGCCGGCGAAGTTGGCTATTTGGCTGCCGCCATCAAAAATGTGGGCGAAGCCCGCGTTGGCGACACAATAACCCACACGGCCAACCCAGCCGCCGAGCCCTTGCCCGGCTACCGCAAGGTAAGCCCCGTTGTATTTTGCGGCGTTTACCCGGCCGACGGCGGCCAATACACAGATTTACGCGAGGCCCTGGAGCGGCTGGAGCTTAACGACGCTTCCCTGCTGTTTGAGCCCGAAACCTCGAGCGCGCTCGGATTTGGGTTTCGCTGCGGCTTTTTGGGTCTGCTGCACATGGAAATTATCATCGAGCGGTTGGAACGCGAATACGGCCTTGAGCTTATCACGACGGTGCCGTCGGTTGAATATAAAATAAACCTCACCTCGGGCGAATCGATTATTATAGATAACCCGAGCAAATATCCGAATCCAACAGCAATACAGTCGTGCGAGGAGCCTTTTTGCTCCGTTGATATATACAGCCCGGTCGATTTTGTGGGCACCATTATGGAGCTTTGTCAGGAACGCAGGGGCGTATTTCTCAATATGGACTATGTAACCTCAGACCGCGTGACCATTCACTACGAGCTGCCTTTGGGCGAGATAGTATATGACTTTTTTGATGCGTTGAAATCGCGGACACGCGGCTATGCGTCCTACGATTATGAGATAATCGGATATCGTCCGTCCAAGCTGTTGAAGCTGGATATCCTGCTGGCCGGCGATGTTATAGACGCGCTGAGCTTTATTGTTCACGCCGACAATTCGCAGACGCGTGCGCGCAGAATAGCCGAAAAGCTTAAGGGTCATATTCCGCGCCAGATGTTTGAAATTGCGATACAGGTTGCCGTGGGCGGCAAGGTTATCGCGCGCGAAACGGTAAGCGCCATGCGCAAGGACGTTTTGGCCAAATGCTACGGCGGCGACATAAGCCGAAAGAAAAAGCTGCTGGAAAAACAAAAAGAGGGCAAGAAGCGCATGCGCCAGTTTGGCTCTGTTGAGGTGCCGCAGGAGGCGTTTATGGCCGTGCTTAAGCTCGATTAGAGGGCTTTTTATGGAAGTGAACTTTTATGAAATCGGCGAAGTGGACGATGCCCTGCTAAAATTTGCCGTGATTGTGGCGCGGTATCGGGGCAAATGGATATACTGCAAGCATAAAAACAGAGACACATGGGAAATTCCCGGCGGACACAGGGAAGAAAATGAAGAGATTTTTTATACGGCAAAACGGGAGCTTTTTGAAGAAACCGGCGCGAAAGTGTTTGATATTAGGCCCGTATGCCTATACTCAGTGAAAGAAACCAGCGAAAGCCATGGTATGCTTTTCTTTGCCGAAGTGTCGGAATTGGGCGATTTGCCCGAAATGGAAATAGAGAGGATAGAGCTTTTTTCGCAGCCGCCGGAAAATCTTACCTATCCTTTGATACAGCCAAAGCTTTTTAATAGAATTCAAGATGTTATATGAAGGGGAGCGGGCAAATGAAACTTACCGGTAAAAAAGGTTTTATATGCGATATGGACGGTGTTATCTACCACGGAAACCGGCTGCTGGACGGCGCCAACCAGTTTGTAACATGGCTTCAGGAAAATGATAAAAACTTTCTCTTTCTCACCAATTCCTCAAAACATACGCCACGCGAGCTAAGCCAGAAGCTGCTTCGCATGGGGCTTGAGGTTGATGAAAAGCATTTTTATACCAGCGCTTTGGCAACGGCCGAATTTTTGGCCACACAGTCGCCCGGGTGCAGCGCCTTTGTAATCGGCGATGCGGGGCTGCTAAACGCGCTGTACGAGCGCGGGATAATGATGAACGATATCGATCCCGACTATGTTGTTGTGGGCGAAACGCAGACATATAATTATGAGGTTATTATCAAGGCGGTTAATTTGCTTTTGGGCGGCGCACGGCTTATCGGCGCCAATTTTGATTTAACGGGTCCCACAGAGCAGGGCATTATTCCGGCAACGCGCGCATTGGTTGCGCCCATAGAGATGTCAACGGGCAAAAGCGCCTATTTCGTGGGCAAGCCCAATCCGCTGATGATGCGTACCGGCCTGAAAATGCTGGGCTGCAACCCTGACGAAACGGTTATTGTGGGCGACAGAATGGACACCGATATTGTTGCCGGCGTGGAAAGCGGACTGGAAACCGTGCTGGTGCTCAGCGGCGTTACCACTTTGGAGAGTATGCAGGAATTTGCCTACCGGCCGACCTACGTGCTGGGCGGCGTTGGCGAGATAATGGCAAACTGATTTGTGTAAAAAGGCCTGATGGCCTGTGTGGAATAAGGAGCCAAGCTATGGGAAGCTATGTTGTATTGGCACGGTTTGACGAAGAAAAAGATGGCCAATTTAATAGTTTGAGAAAAGTATTGTCTGACAAGGGATATTCCATTCCGGAATGGCCGCCTCATATTACACTTGCAGCGTATGAAAATATGGATGAAAGGCTGTTATGCAATTGGGCTTCAGAGTTTGTATCGCAGCACAGCAAGCTTGAAATCGCACTGAATTCACTTAGTGTTCTTCCTCCAGGCGGCGAACATACCGAAACGGCGGTGTTATGCCTCGACCCTGCACATTCTAAGCCGTTTGTTGACTTTTATTACGACTTCCATGATAAATATGAGGAATACTGCACCGGTATCGGATGGTTCAATTCTATTGCACACGGCAATCCGGTTATTCATGCGACAATAGGCATTGTCAATGTAAAGGAAATGCGAAATGCGATGGAGCTTATCTTTTCGCAAAATGTTTTCGGGAATACAACGATTACCGTTTTAGAAATTTATACGTATCCGATGCGGTTGATTAAGCGGTTTGAATTGAAATGATTTTGAAATAACCATTAATGCAAATAAGGCTGAGAGGAATTCCTCTCAGCCTTTTGTGTGTATTAATGTAGGATAAAAATCACCTTGCAATCACAGTATGAAAATTTTCATACAGCACCATGCCCGGGCCGGCCCCCGCCTGTTTGCGCACGTGCTTAACAAAAGCGTAATCAATCTCTATGCCGCTTTGCCCCGCGCTCGAAAATTTCCCGGCCAATGCCGCCGCCATAAGCAGGGTTTCATCGGGCGGAAATTCGCTGCCGTATGTTGCGCCCGACCGGATAATAACATGCGAGCCAGGTATATTTTTTGCATGCAGCCATATATCAAACTTATCGGCTATGCCGAAGGTCAGCTGCTCATTTTGTATGTTATTGCGCCCAACCAGTATTTCAATGCCGTCAGGCGAGGTGAAACCGATTGGGTCGGCCGGCTTTATCTTTGGTGCTTTTCGTGCGTTTTTGCCCAGCCCGCCGCGCACGGTTTTGTATCCGCCTGCCTGCAATTCACGCTCAATTTCCAAAAGCGCGCCGTCCGTTTCGGCGGCCTCTATGCTGTAGGCCACGCTTTCAAGATATGCCGCCTCTTTTTGGCCGGCTTCAATAAAATCGTTCAGCATCGAAGCGGCTGTTGACAGCTTTTTATATTGTTTGAAATACCGCGCAGCGTTCCCGGCGGGCGAAAGGGCGGGATTTAGCTTTATGTCTATTTCGGCCATGTCGGGCTCGTAATAATTCGGCAGCCGGCAGCTTTCGGCCCCGCGCTCAATGAGGTGCAGATTGGCCTTGATAAGCTCCCCATTTATGCGCAGCTGTTCGCGCTGTTTTGTGCGCTCAAGATCGGCCTTTTGTGCATTTATGCGGTTGTTAACGCGCGCGATAAGTCGCGCCGTGTCGCGGCGCAGGCTGTCCGATTTGTGCCGCCTGCGCGCCTGCGCATCGCGCTCGCCGTAAAAATGCTCAAGGCAGCCCGAAAGGCTTTCAAAATAACGGCAGTTTTCATGGCCGGGCTTTAGCAGGATAAAGTCTTTTGGCTCGTCATTGCTGCCCAATATCATATATGCGCCGCCGTCGGAATTCAGCGCAGCTTGCAGCGATTCCACCGCGGCGGTAACGCTTTCAACCGTCGCGCTGTCCATATCGCCGCCGAGCCGCTCAAGCTCACGCGCCGTGGCAGGAGACAGCCCGTCTATGGTGTCCATCACGGCGTCAAACAACGTAGGTTTGCCGCTATCGAGCATGGCCTGCGCCAGCGTGGCTGAATTGGTATCGGGACTCAGGCGTGGCCGCGGGGTGGGCGGTATGTACATTGCGCCCGGCATTATCATGCGCGCGCTTTCGAGATCGGTGCGGCGCAGCGCGTCTATTATGCGCAGGTTCTCATCTGTAAGTATCACGTTGGCCTGCTGGCCGATAAGCTCGATTATCAGCCGCGGCGCTGTGGGCAAAAACAGCTCGTTTTGCCCCGAAAATTCCATAACGGCTACGCGGTCGAACCCATATCCCGTTATGGCGCACAGCCGCGCGCCCGCCAAATGCTTTCGCAGAAGCTGGCAAAACATGGGCGGCGTGCCCGGGTTTTCAGGCGGACTTTCTGTAAATGCCATGCGTGCTGAGCCAGGCCGCACAGAAACAAGCAGGCGAAACGTACCCTTGCCGCGCAGGTGCAGCACAAGCTCGTGCGGCCCGGGCTGATGGATTTTGTCCACGCGCGCCAAGCCTGCCTTTTGCATTATTTCCTCTTTTAGCTTGTATAAAAAACATCCGTCAAGCATTTAAAAACTCCTATACAGGTATGCCGGCGGCGGCAAACATTGCCCGCACCCGCTCAACCTCATTACGCCCGGCCGGCGGCGTGTTAGCCAGCCGGTATTCAAGCCCCATTTCTTCCCATTTGTATTCGCCCAGCTTGTGAAAGCCGAGCGGCTCGAATTTTCGTATGCATGTGAATGGCTTTAAATAGTCGATAAGCCGCCGCAGCCGCCAGTCGGCCAAAGTAAGCCCGGGCACCAATACATGGCGTATCCAAACAGGGCGGCCTATGCGCTCGCAATATTCCAGCAGCGCGCGGGTGTTTTTGCCCGTGGTTCCGGTCATATGTTGGCAGAGCTCATCGCTCAGCGCCTTTATATCCAGCATGACAAGGCCGCAATTGTCTATCACGGGACGGCAAAGCTCCAGCGGCACGCAGCCCGAGGTATCGATGGCTATATTTAGGCCGCTGCCCGAAAGATGCTGTATCACTTCATGTATAAATCCGGACTGTATCAGAGGCTCACCGCCCGAAAACGTGACCCCGCCCGACCGAATAAAATTGCGGTACCGCAATATGTCGGCGGCCAACTCCCCTGCCTCTTTTTCCGTGCCGGCCGCCGGGTCCCATGAATCAGGATTGTGGCAATAAAGACAGCGCAGCGGGCAGCCCTGCATAAAAACGACATAACGCAGGCCCGGCCCGTCAAGCGCACCGAAGGTTTCTATAGAATGTATTCTGCCCTTGATTTCGGACACAGGCGCTGCCTCCTTGAGCTAAAACTAAAACTTGGTGTGAAAAGTGCGTTTTATTATATCCTGCTGCTGTTCACGCGAAAGCCTAACAAAGTTAACGGCGTAGCCCGAAACCCTTATGGTAAGCTGGGGATAAAGCTCAGGGTGCTCCATTGCATCAAGCAGCACCTCACGTTTCAGCACGTTTACGTTTATATGGTGACCGCCCTCTTCGAAATATCCTGTTATCAGCGAGGACAGGTTTTTCTGCTTGTCCTCATCGTTGCGTCCCAGCGCATCAGGCACTATGGAAAAGGTGTATGATATGCCGTCCTCGGCAAATTCATACGGCAGCTTGGCCACAGACATCATGGAAGCCACACAGCCGTTTTTGTCGCGGCCGTGCATCGGATTGGCACCCGGCGCAAAGGGCTCTCCGTGCTTGCGTCCATCGGGCGTTGAGCCTGTCTTTTTGCCGTAAACCACATTTGAGGTTATGGTCAATATCGAAAGCGTTGGCTTTGCGCCGCGGTAGGTAGCGTTTTTTTGCAGCTTTTGGTTGAACATTTTAACAACGTCAACGGCGATATCGTCAGCCATAGGATCGTTATTACCGAAGGTTGGGTATTCGCCCTCAACCAAATAATCAACCACAAGCCCCTCGGCATTGCGCACAGGGCGCACATTGGCATATTTTATGGCCGAGAGCGAGTCGGCCACTACGCTGAGGCCGGCAATGCCGCAGGCAGCTGTACGGAACACGGTTTCATCATGCAGCGCCATCTGCACGCGCTCGTAGCAATATTTATCATGCATATAATGGATAACATTCAGGGTGTTTATATAGGTTTTAGCCAGCCAATCGCAGATAACGTCAAACTTTTCCATAACATCATCGTAATCAAGCTTTGTGCCGCGGCAGGCCAGCAGCGCCGGAGCAATCTGCTCGCCCGAAATTTCGTCGCGGCCGCCGTTTATGGCATAAAGCAGCGCCTTAGCCAGATTGGCGCGTGCACCAAAAAACTGCATTTGCTTGCCTATGCGCATGGCCGAAACACAGCAGGCGATACCGTAGTCATCGCCGTATTGCTTGCGCATCAGTGCATCGCTTTCGTATTGTATTGAGCTCGTTTCTATGGACATTTTGGCGCAGTATAGCCTAAAGGGCTCGGGCAGCCGGCCCGACCAAAGCACGGTAAGATTTGGCTCGGGCGCGGGGCCCAGATTGGTCAGCGTGTGCATAAAACGATAGCTCGTCTTGGTTACCATATGGCGGCCGTCTATGCCTATGCCGCCAATAGATTCGGTGACCCATGTTGGGTCGCCCGAAAACAGCTCATCGTAGCTTTTTGTGCGCAAAAAGCGAACCATGCGCAGCTTCATAACAAAATGGTCAACAATTTCCTGCACCTGCTCCTCGGTAATCAGGCCGGCATTTAAATCGTGCTCGGCATAAATATCAAGGAATGTAGACACACGGCCTAGCGACATGGCCGCGCCGTTTTGCTCCTTTATGGCAGACAAATAGGCAAAATGAAGCCATTGGACGGCCTCTTTAAAATTTTCAGCCGGGCGGGATACATCAAAGCCGTATGCCGCGGCCATATCTTTCAGCTCATGAAGCGCCGCTATCTGTTCGCTCAGCTCCTCGTGCGCCCGTATGGCCGTTTCGTCCATCACATTGAAATCAAGCTTTTCTTTGGCCGTTTTCTTGCATTCTATCAGATAGTCCGCGCCGTAAAGCGGCAGGCGACGGTAGTCGCCTATTATGCGGCCACGGCCATAGCTATCGGGCAGGCCCGTGATAATACCCGAATGACGCACCTTGCGCATTTCGGTTGTATATGCGTCAAACACACCGTCGTTGTGGGTTTTGCGGTATTTAAAAACCTTGTCCACGTCGCGGTTACGCATGCGTCCGTGAGATTCCAGCGAGGAATTTACCAGCCGTATGCCGCCAAAGGGCATTATGGCGCGGCGCAGTGGCGCGTCCGTTTGCAGCCCCACAATCAGTTCAAGCGATTTGTCAATATATCCCGGGCTATGGGAGGTTATGGTTGATATGGTGTGCTCGTCGATATCAAGCACACCGCCGCTTTGCCGCTCGAGCATCAGCAGACCGGACACCTTGTCCCAAAGCACTTTGGTAGATTCAGCGGCCGGCGCGAGAAAGCTTTCGTCCCCATCATAAGGTGTGTAATTGCATATAATAAAATCGGAAACATCGATAACCTTGTTCCAATGTCTTGTCTTAAAATCCATAATATAAATCGTTCCTTTCATGAGGTTGGTATATACATTTATGTTAACAGAAACGGCCGATAAAAGCTACAGTTTTTTTGCAGGGTTTGACAGTTTCGGTTTATGTGATATAATGAGCTCACAGCTTATTATAATTTTTGGCTCCGTCCATTGGCTCCGTCCACAGCGGTGTGGATTATATCAAAAGTGCTTGGAGTGATACAAGGTGGAACAGGATTTTTGCAGCAAAAACATAATCCATGATGATATTATATGCAGTGTTGCCGGACAAATGCCCGACGACCAAACTTTGTATGATTTAAGCGAGATTTTCAAAATGCTGGGCGACACCACGCGCATAAAAATACTCACAGCGCTGAGTATGCACGAAATGTGCGGCTGCGATCTTGCAGCGCTATTGGGGATTTCTCCGTCTGCCGTGTCGCATCAGATGCGGCTGCTGCGCCAGGCGCGGCTCGTGCGTTTTCGCAAGGACGGCAAGGTAGTTTATTATGCCCTGAGCGACGACCACGTGGAAAAGATTTTTTCGCAGGGACTTGAGCATGTTAAGGAGTAAAAACCACCCTCCACCAAGAATATTGAGCAGTCTACTAATTTAAAAAGATTTAAGTCTGACTGGTGTCGGTTTTGTTTGGACTGCACCGGAATCTATCCGGTTTGACACAAAAACAACTGCCGAACTGTCAGTGGAAGCATTTATGTCATAATAATACATTTATGGAGGAACGGAAATGCAGTATAAAGACAACTGGGAAGAAACCAAGCAACGTTTCGATGCGTGGTACAGACGTCAAAAAACCGATGGTCCTCTTTTAAATCTTAACGTAATTAGAGATAAGCCTCTGACCGATATGCGTATTGAAGAGTCATTTACGGACTATTGCGACATGCATCTCAATCCGGACAAAAAGTTTTCAAGAACGATAAATTTTTTTAATACCGTAAAATTCGCCGCCGAAGGCTATCCTCAATTCGGGATAGATATGGGCGCTGGTTCTATGGCGCTATATCTGGGCGCAGAACCTCAATTTACCAAAGATACCGTTTGGTTTGAGCATATTGAAGATAAATACGATACACTGCTGCCTCTGAAATACGACTCTGAAAACATTTGGTGGAAAAAGCATCTCGAAATCATAGAAAGACAGGTTGAGCTCGTAAAAGGAACCGACATAATCGTAAACATTCCAGATATCATTGAAAATATCGATATTCTTTCGGCGCTTCGCAGCCCGCAGGTTATGTGTTTTGACCTGTATGATTATCCCGATGAAGTTCATAATGCCATTTCCCAGCTTGGGGAATTGTATAATATTTATTATGACGCCATTTACGACCGGGTGAAAACGCCGGACGGATGCTCCTCGTTTACATATCTTGGGCTTTACGGCACTGGAAAAACCGCGAAAATCCAGTGCGATATCGCGGCCATGCTCTCACCCGGTCAGTTTAGAGATTTCGTGTTACCGTCACTTAAAAATCAATGTAAATTTCTTGATAATACAGTTTTTCATCTCGACGGTCCCGAATGCATCTGCCATGTTGACGCTTTGATGGAGATAGATGAGCTAAGCGCTGTGCAATGGATGCCCGGAGCAGGAAAGCCGCAGCAGGCCGACCCTGTGTGGTATGATTTGTACAGAAAAATCGTATCCGCCGGCAAGGGCATTTTAATCGATTTTTTCAGCTATTCTTTAGAGGACGGCATTGAACACGCCGACCGATTGATAAAAGAATTTGGTAAGGATACGTTTTATTTTCATTTTCCGCTTATGTCTGAAAAAGACGCGGACAATCTGCTTCTGAAAGCGGAAAAGCACTGGAAATAGGCGAAATAGATGTCTGTATGAAATTTCTAGCCGTCGACAGCTTGTTTAATATCTTTTCCCTGTATTAGGGCGGCCTTTGAACATTCGGCACTAAGCATAAACCTCCATAATGCTTCATATACTTCTATGAAACCATTTTGGAGGGCTTACATATGGGAATAGTAGAGGAGCGCGCTATTGTACTGGGCGAATATATAATTGAAAACAAAACCACAGTACGGGCAGCAGCAAAAAAGTTTCATATAAGCAAGAGTACCGTACATAAAGACGTAGCCGAACGCCTTCGTACGTTGGATCCGCAATTGTTTTCCGAGGTTAAAAGCGTGCTGGACATAAACAAAGCCCAGCGGCATTTACGTGGCGGCGCCGCCACGCGGGAAAAATATCAAAAGGAGCGTGGCTCGTGAGGGCTTTTCGTTTATTTTTAACTCTGTATGCATAATCAAAGACGCACCATAGGCTGGATTGCAGAGAAAACATGTGAAAAAGCACCCGTCACTTTTTTCTTGTGGCTGGTGTTTTATATTACATTATATATATTGGGTTTATTTGATGCTCTCCATGTATTTTCTCATCGCTTTTAACCTGTCAACTCTGTTACGCTCAACTTCTAACGCATATCGAGTTTCAAACGGCTCGACAAGGACATTGAAATTGTTCCATAACAATTTTTCATATTGGCGGTTTTCCCTATTCATTTTCTCATCTGCCACTATATCAACTATGGCTCCGCCAACACATAAACGGCCGAAATATCGCACGAGCCAAGTGTTTTTATTATCTACAAACGGCTCAACCATGTTATCAGGAAAGATTTCTTTAACCTTGTAAAAATCTTTTGTGTGAACAATTATATCAATATCATTCGGCACGATATCCACACCACGCGCTGCTTCACAAGAGCTGCCAAATAGGTACCACTCGATTCCATTTTCTGAAAAATTTTGTGCAAGCGTCAATAACACTCTTTCCCAATCGAACATACCGCTAAACATTGATTGCCCCAGACAGGCAAAATTTTTCTTTATCAGTTCCTTCTCTGCGGTTTTCTTATACCACGATTTATCCATGCCGCTTTCCATAGGATATGTTTTTTCATATCCGTTATCTGTTTTTTTAAACCAAGCATGTAAAATAACATCCTCGCACTCAGGTTCAGCATTTTCAACACACAAAATAAAATCCGTATCTGCTTCATAACAATAACATTTCATTTGATATGCTCCCTTTCTTTACACTTCTCTTTAAAATCGTGCGCTAAATATTAAGTCGTTTTTATATATTATATTTGCTCTATGCAATAATAATCATCCCAAAGCTGCACTTCAATACAATAATACTTTTTATTCAGTTCTGTGATGTAGTCGTCGATAGTGCCGTTATATTCTTTTAAAATTCGCGATAGCCTTTCTTTTGTATACATAGTCAGCTTACCCTCTTTTCTTAAAGAAACCATACTATCATCCAATGTAAAGCTGATAAATTCAGATGGTATATCCTTTAACAATGTTTTTCTAACAGTCCATTCCCCCATCCATTTTTCAAAGCTCTTGCTATCGTGCAAAACGAAAAACATTGGGTGCTTCTCCTTTGGTTTTCCCCCAAGTGAAATAAATGTGTTGTAAAGTTGTTCATCTGTTTCCATTCTTCGAGCATAATAGTTTTCCATGTCGGCAAAGCGGTAAAAAGGTTCACTTTCAGTGTTGGCCGCTGCCATTTTATAGGCTAAAGAAAACGCTTCTTGCTTTTGCAGTCTGCAAATATTCATATACGGCCGACAGTAAGGGTGACAAAAATGCTTGATATATACTTCGTCTATGTTAATCATTTTATCTCTTCCCTCCAGTATAACTCTCTACAAACAAAATTTTACCACATCTATATAAACAAAACAAGCTGAAAAGGATTCCCCCGTTCAGCCTGTTTGCTTTTTGTCTGCCACAGTGTTGCTTCGCTCCGGTCACTCCCCGAAAAAACTTTCAACCACCCGCTCGCAGCAGCTTGGAGAATAACGCCACCGGGTTATGTGCCCGCCGCAATAAAAATATTTTGTGCGCTTTTTCGTATAAATTTCATCAAAGATGTTAATAATAATAAGTTTTACCTTCATTTTCTCGGGAATAAGATTTTTTATAAACACCGAGGCCGCCATACCTGGCCGCGCGCCCGTATGCAGCTCGGCCAATCCTGCCATATTTGGGCTGAGCTCTACAAATACACCATAGTCCTCTACGCTGCGTATAACGCCGGACACCGTTTGACCCGACTCGAAAAGACGGGCATTTTCCTCCCATGTTCCCAAAAGTTCTTTATGCGTGAGGGTTACACGCCCCTGCACATCTATGTTTTTTACGATAGCACGAATATCCTCGCCGACCGAAAACCTTTCGCCCGGATGTCCTATCCGCGATACCGATATGGCATCTATGGGCAGCAACGCCACATTACCGGCGCCGATATCGCAAAACGCGCCAAATGTTTCAAGATGGGTTATGCGTGCATCTATAATGTCGCCGCAACGCAGATTTTTTATATAATGATTATAGCATATCTGTTGTGCCCGCCTGCGGCTGAGCACGGCGCGCGGAGGCCCTCCCTCGTTGACTACATCAGTAACAACAAAGCTAACAGGCTTGCCCACCCGCGATATAAGCGCGATGTCCCGCACTATGCCCTCTTTTATTCCTATAGCTCCCTCTTCACGCTCTATTACACCCGTAATGCAGCCCATGTCAACCGTAAGATTGTGCATTGAATCGCACATGGCCGCCCGTGCCTCTAAAATCTTGCCCGAAACACAGGCCTCCTGTATGCCGGCAATGCTGCGCAGCGAGCAGCGGTTTTGCGGGGTATCAATCAATCGTCCCTCAGGCAGATAATTCATATATGTTTTCGTCCTCTCTGTTAATATGGTCGGCGGCCGGCATAGTGCCGGTCACTTTCATATATATGCGGGCAGATGTACGAATATTTGCCATATACGGCTTTATTTACAAAGAACGGAAATAACCTCTTTTCATTCGTGGTGCGTTGTGATAAAATGAAAGTGTATCTTAACATATACTTTCCACATAAAGGATTGATAACCATGCAGAGAACCGTAAAAATATTCGACACAACCCTGCGTGACGGCGAGCAGGCGCCCGGCTGCAGCATGAATCTTGCCGAAAAGCTGGAAATAGCGCAGCAGCTGGAGCTGTTGGGCGTTGATATTATCGAGGCCGGCTTTGCAGTTTCGTCGCCCGACGATTTCGGCTCGGTGCAGGCCATTGCTGCCGCCCTGAAAAACTGCTGTGTGGCTTCGCTTTCCCGCGCCGTGGAAAAGGACATAGATGCCTCGCGCGATGCGCTAAAAGGCGCCGTTTCGCCCCGTATACACCTGTTTATAGCCACCTCGCAAATACATATGGAGCACAAGCTGAAAATGTCGCCCCAAGAGGTGCTGGATCGAACGGCGGCCGCCGTCAGCTATGCCGCAAAGTTTTGCAGCGACATAGAATTTTCAGCCGAGGACGCCACACGAAGCGACCGCGAATTTTTGGCACGTGTTATAGAAACGGCAATAACGGCCGGCGCAACAACCGTGAATATCCCCGACACTGTGGGTTACACCTCTCCGGATGAGATGGGCAGCTTGATAACCTATTTAAAAAACAACGTACCAAATATAGACAGGGCAGCCATATCGGTGCACTGCCACAATGACCTAGGGCTGGCCGTGGCCAATACTTTGGCCGGCATAGCGGCCGGCGCAACCCAGGCCGAATGCACGGTTAACGGCATAGGCGAGCGTGCCGGAAATGCCGCTATGGACGAAATAGTTATGGCGCTAAATACGCGAAAGGGCCTTTATAGCTGCCAAACAAATATAAACACAACCCACATATACCGCACAGGAAAGCTGGTTTCGAGTATAATCGGTCAGCCCATCCCCATAAACAAGCCCATTGTGGGCAACAATGCATTTTTGCACGAAAGCGGCATACATCAGCACGGTGTGTTGGCCGAAAAAACAACCTATGAAATAATGTCGCCCGAGGCCATTGGCAAGGTGCACCGTCCGATAGTTTTGGGCAAGCATTCGGGTAGGCATGCCTTTGAGGCACGGCTGACCGAGCTGGGGTACAGCTTTACAAAAGAACAGGTTGATGCTCACTTTATCAAATTCAAGGAAATATGCGACCGCAAAAAAAACATAACAGATAACGACCTTGAAGCTATAATAGCTAACCGCGAACAGGCCGGCAGCGTTTACAAGCTGGAAACCTTCAGCGTTCACAGCGCAAAGGGTAGTATGGCCACCTGCGTGGTATCGCTAAACAAGGACGGCGCCGTTTTGCAGGATGTTTCGCTGGGCGACGGACCTGTTGACGCGGCATACAATGCTATAGACAAAATCGCAGGAATTGAGGGCTGCGAGCTGGAAACCTACAGCATTAATTCCACATCAGACGGCAAGGATTCGCTTGGCGAGGTGCTTGTGCGCCTGCGCCGCGGCGACACTCTGATAAGCGGCCGCGGACTTTCTACAGACATAATCGAATCTAGCATTTTGGCCTATCTTAGCGCTGTAAACAAGCTGGTAAATATAGCTTAGCCCTTATTATAAGGAGAGATACCATGGGAAACATAACCATATTGGACACAACCCTGCGCGACGGCGCACAGAGCAGGGATATTTCCTTTTCGGTCAGCGACAAGCTGGCTATTTTGCACACGCTCGACCGGTTTGGCGTTGATTATATAGAGTGCGGCAACCCCGCGAGCAATCCCAAAGACATGGAGTTTTTCAAGGCTGCCGCGCGCGCGCGCCTAAAAAGTGCGCGTCTGTGTGCCTTTGGCAGCACACGTCACAAGGACTGCGGCGCCGAGCAGGACGAAGGCCTGAACGCCCTGTTGGCCGCCGGCACAGAGGCCGTTTCGCTGTTTGGCAAGGCATGGGATATGCACGTCAGCGAGGTTTTAGGCGTTTCAGCCGAACAAAACATTGACATGATACGCGACAGCATAGCATATATAAAAGCGGCGGGCCGCGAGGTTATCTTCGACGCCGAACATTTCTTTGACGGCTACAAGGCTAACCCAAAATATGCTCTCGCTGTGCTGCGCACAGCCGCCCAAAGCGGCGCCGACATACTCTGTTTATGTGACACTAACGGAGGCACGCTGCCCGGGGACATAGCGCGAATATGCAGCGCGGCGCAAGAAGCACTGCTGGCCGGTGCAGGCAAAAAACCGGCACTTGGCATACACACACACAATGACAACGGCTGCGCCGCGGCCAATTCGCTGATAGCGATTGATGCCGGCATAAGTCATATTCAGGGCACCTTTGTCGGGTTTGGCGAACGGTGCGGCAACGCCTGCCTAAGCAGCATCATTCCGGCCATAAAGCTGAAAACACCACACGACTGCATGGGTGATTTGCCGCTGCTGACCGAAACGGCCGCACGCGTGGCCGAGATATCCAACGTACGCATAACCGGCAACCAGCCCTATATAGGCAAAAACGCCTTCACCCACAAGGCCGGAATGCATATAGACGGCGTGATAAAGCATACCGCAAGCTTTGAGCACGTCGACCCGCGCGCCGTAGGCAACGAGCGGCACTTTCTCGTGTCCGAAGTTGCCGGGCGCGGCAGCGTATTAGAGCGGGTACGGCTTGTTTCGCCCGGTATTACACGTGGTTCGGCCGAACTTGCCGCCATTGTGGAAAGGGTTAAAGAGCTTGAGCTATTCGGCTATCAGTTTGAGGCGGCCGACGCAAGCTTTGAATTGCTTGTGCGCCGTATATTGGGGCTTTACAAGCCGCATTTTTCACTGGTACACTACAAAACCATGGATGAGTTCCCCGCGCCTGACGGCGAGCAGCCTTCAACGGCCGTCATTAAAATCGACGTTGATAGCCGCACAGAAATAGCCGCCGCCATGGGCAAAGGTCCGGTAAACGCGCTAGATATCGCGCTGCGCAACGCATTGTCTGTTTTTTATCCGCAGCTTTCAGATATAAGACTAACCGACTATAAAGTGCGTGTTTTGGAGCAGGAGGCCGATACGGCCGCCAAGGTTCGCGTGCTTATTGAAACAGCCGACAAGGACGGCACAAGCTGGAGCACCATAGGCGTGTCGGTGGATATTATTGAAGCCAGCCTTATCGCGCTTATCGATTCAGTAGAATACCACCTGATTACGGAGGATGACAAGCCACATGAATAAAACCACAACAAAATCCGGCATGACCATGACACAAAAAATATTGGCTGCCGGAGCCGGGCTTGATCATATTTCGGCCGGACAACTCATTTCCGCGCCACTGGACCGCGTGCTGGGCAACGACATAACCTCGCCCATGGCTATCGAGGAGTTTTCGCGGCTGGGCAGCAGTGTGTTCAATCGTGAAAAGATAACCCTTGTTATGGATCATTTCACTCCCAACAAGGATATCCAGGCGGCTGCCATGTGCAAAACCTGCCGTGAATTTGCGGCCGAGCAAGAGATAGACAGCTTTTTTGAGGGCGGCGATGCCGGCATAGAGCACATACTTTTGCCCGAGCAGGGGCTTGTGACAGCCGGCGACATAATAATAGGAGCCGATTCGCACACCTGCACCTATGGCGCTGTTGGTGCCTTTTCTACCGGGGTCGGCTCGACCGACATGGCGGCCGCCATGCACAGCGGGAGAGCCTGGTTTCGTGTGCCCGAGGCCATTAAAATCGAGCTTTCGGGAAGCCTGCGCCGCTATGCGTGCGGCAAGGACGTTATTTTGCATCTTATTGGCCTCATTGGGGTTGACGGCGCACGATACCAATCATTGGAATTCTGCGGCGGAGGCGTGAAATCGCTCAGCATGAGCGACAGGCTTACAATATGCAATATGGCCATAGAATGCGGCGCCAAAAACGGCATATTCCCCGTCGACGATACGGCGCTGGAGTTCCTTGCGCAGGCCGGCGCAAAGCCGCCTAAAATTTTCATAGCCGACGAAGACGCGGCATATAGCAAAATTATAAAACTTGATCTTGACGATATCCGCCCAGTTGTGGCCTTTCCGCACCTGCCGTCCAACACCCGCACCTTTGACAATATGCCGCACACACCCATAGACCAAGTTGTTATCGGCTCC
>JGI994J12354_10000061_pt1 | contig 95053 bp, 88 predicted proteins | sample IntmicLarv3ML3BL_FD_12354 | JGI IMG/M metagenome (IMG submission 12354) | reverse complement strand
TGTGTGAGAACTAAATTATAATGCGATTATTTATTTGTTTCAATTTTTTTTGAAAAAAATTTGGTGTTAGTCTACGACCAACACCAAATATTATACAACCAATAAAAAATGACTTCTACAATAATATAAAATTATCATAGAAGTCATCAGCTCGTGGCAGTTTTTGAATAAAATGCAAAGGGAGACATTCATTCCCGTATTTATTATTTTTCTTTAATTTATGTTGTTTAACTTTTTTGAGCAGAGCATAATCTAGGAAAAGGCTTGATGAAAGTGTACTTCTTTCAACCAAAAAAAAATATTATTTATTTTTTAACTACACCACTCATCAAAGAACCGCTGTTTGAAAAAATTTGTATTTTACGAGTCTATATGCCCATAGTTCCCATCTTTTCTTTTATAAACTACATTCATTTTACCAGTCCTTATGTTGGTAAAAGCGTAAAAGGTCCTATCCATTGCTACCAATTGAAGTATAGCTTCTTCTACATTCATTGGTTTGGGAGGCAATAATACTTGAAGAATATTTGGCTCACCTGTTTCTTCTATATTGTTTTCTTCTCCAATTACACCATTTTCCATGGTATAGTTGAGAAATTTAGTAACTTTTCCTCTAGATTGAGTTGCATGAATAGCTTTCTCTTTCTTTTTCCTAATTTGTCTTTCCAGAATGTCAGATATTGTATCAATGGCAGCGTACATGTCAGCATCTTGTTGAGAACATTTGATAGTACTTCCTTCCAAATAAGCTAAAGCATCAACTTTTGTATTTTCACCACTTTTAAATTTTTTAGCAGTGAGGTATATATCTACTTTTACTATACCCTCATGAAATTTTTCAACTCTTCCAATCTTTGATTCAACATACGATTTAATCGCATCAGTCAAAACTAAACCCTTACCATAAATAGATAATTTCATATTATCATCCCCTCTTGTATATTTAATTTAATGCATACTTCCATAATAATATTATATAATTATTTATACAAATTGTCAATATGACCAACAGTGGTAACCTATCATGAGTAGGCATCCAAGTTGAATAAAAAAAGCACACATATAAATTATAACTCTTGTTCCAATATTCCTTTTTTCAAATAGTATCTTTTTTCTGTAATACTAGCCAAATCCCTTGAATGGGTTACCACTATTATACTTTGATTAAAATTTTTATTAAGAGTCCTAAAGATTTCAAAAATTGTCTCACTGGTTTCTTCGTCAAGATTACCAGTTGGCTCATCAGCTAGAATAACCTTGGGGCTATTTATCATTGCTCTTGCAATGGCAACTCTCTGTTTTTCTCCCCCTGATAGTTGATTAGGCTTATGAGTTATTCTATCTTTTAATTCCACAGCTTCTAAAATTTCCTTGGCTTTTTTTTCGATATCTTTTCTATTAATATTTTTGTTGATGAGGGCTGGAACCATAACATTTTCCAATGCAGTAAATTCAGGTAATAGATAATGAAATTGAAAGATAAACCCTAAAAAAGTATTTTTAATTAGATTTAAATCCCTTTCTTTTAGATTTTCTACTTCTTTATTATCAATATAGATTTTTCCGCTATCTACTCTATCAAGAAGGCCCATAATATTCAGAAGTGTTGATTTTCCAGAGCCGGAGCGACCCAATATAGAGACAAGTTCACCTCTATATATGGTTAAATTAAGATTTCTTAGTATGTGTAATTTATCAATATTCCCCTTATAGTATTTTTCAATATTCTCTAACTTCATAATGACATCATTCATATCTTAGAGCCTCCACTGTGTCCATTCTAGCAGCTCTATAAGCTGGAAATATACTTGATACCAATACTACAAATACATTTGCAAAAATAATATATAAAATCTCCTTTGTGGAAATTTCCACAGGAATATTGGTTAAGTAATAAATAGATGAAATAACAGATAAACTGTTATTTTTAATATATTCAAGAATAACCAATGATAAAATGGTGCCAATTGTTATTCCTAATATCCCCAAAATAATCCCTTGTATCATAAATATTTTCATTATACTTTTTTTGGAAAACCCCATTGCTCTTAGTATTCCAATGTCCTTAGTTTTTTCTCTCACAAGAGTGTTTAATGTGACCCATACTACAAATCCTGCAATAACTATAATTAGGGAAAATACCAAAACCATCACAGTCTTTTCTAGGGATAGCGCTGCCAAAAGATTGCTATTAACCTCTCCCCATGTACGTCCTTGTAGTTCAGTGAGTTCTACCACTTGATCTCTAATTATCTCAGCTCTGTAAGGATTGTTTAATCTAATATCAATTTTGTTTACTGCATCTCCAGAATACATAAGATATTGTGCAGCTTGTAATGGTACAATTACCATGTTTACATCATAATCATAATACCCACTTTGAAATATTCCAGTTATTTTGAAAGTTATCTCGTGATTTTCAGAGGAAATAATAATAACATCATCACCAATTTTGCCCTCTATGGTATTTGCAAGCTCTCTACCTATAAGTATGCTATTTACCACTTCATCATTAAACTCTCCCTCAACTATTTTTTCGTCCAAATCAAGAGCTTTGTTGGCACTTTCCAGGTGATATCCTTCTATTTTAATTCCCGCCACATAAAGCCCCAATGGACCTGTATGCTTGAATATTCCCTGAGTTTCTATGGTAGGAACCACTCCCTTTACTCCATCTAGCTGTTCTATTTTCTCCTTTATTTCCATGTAATTCTCTATTCTTCCATAATTTCCCAAAAAAACATGACTTGTCATGGATAAAATATTTTTTATCATATTTTCATTAAGACCATTGGCTATTCCAATGGATATAGTCAAAACCATCACACCAATGGTAATGCCTATGACTGAAATAAGACTTTGCCTCTTTCTTTCTACTATTTGTTTTTTTCCTATAAAAAACTCTACCATGTTGTTAACCTCTTTATTTGTTTAGTTTTGTCGATTATAACTTTAAGATTTTAGTCTCTTTTTTTATATAACTAAAATCTCTTATTATTGAGTCCTTTGAATATTAAATCTAACTCTTTCAATTTCACCCGTCTCGGACATTATAGTTATTACACGTTCTCCATTTGGAATTTTAATTTCTTTTTGATATTCTTTATCTTTTCCCAAAAATTCATTGTCAAGATACCAGTAAACATCTTGATTTCTGATATTTGCTATTTTTACAATAACATTATTTTCCCCATCAAAATCCTTTGGTAAAAGTATCGACAAATTATTCGTAGGATAAATTATTTTGATGGTCCTCTTACTTACAAGGTTTTCGTCATATATAGAAGAAACATCCATATTTTCCCTTATCAAATAATTGATAACTTCCAAAGGATAATTAATAACTATTTTTTCTTTTCTATTGATAAAATCTGGACTTCTGGAATCTATCTCTTCATCAACATCATTGACAAAGATTCTCTTGTAATATGGAGAAAGTTTTAATGGTTTGGCACTTCTAGGATAAAGAATATCCTGAGTCTCTACTTGGGGAAATTCATTTCTATATCCAGTTAATTTATCCACTTTTATTGTATATAAATCTTCAGGTCTATCAAAATTATTGTTTTTTATGGAAATTTCGTTAAAAACATTAAACAATAGTCTACCTGCACTTACCACCCCAGAAAGATTGTTATTACTTGCACCAGTGAAATTCCCCACCCACACAACCACTGTATATTCTGGAGTGACACCGCAAGCCCAAGCATCTCTTCTACCATAACTTGTACCTGTTTTCCACGAAATTGGATTTCTCCAACGATAATAGTCAGTAATTCCAGGCCTACTGAGATTTTTTATGGTTTGTAGTGTTAGATAACTAGCCCCACTAGAAATTAGCTTTTTTCCTGTGGCTTCTTCATTGGAGTCATTTTGCAAATAATTTAGTTTTTTAAATCTTCCATAATTTGCGAGGCCAGAATACAATATCCCAACCTCTTCTGGAGACATTTCCTTTGTTCCTAAGATTAATGACAAGCCATATTGATCAGGATTGTCCTCATTAAACTCAACAGCATCTTTTAAGAAATAAAAGAATTTGTCATCTCCATATTCTTGCAAGAGATGAACAAAGGGAATATTCAGAGAGCTAATAAGAGCTTGTCTCATTTCCACCATTCCAGAGTATCTTTTACTGGCATTTTGTGGACTAAAATTGGAGAAATACAATGGGACATCTGGAACTTTAGATTGTGGAGCTACTAGCCCCTGATCTATAGATAAAGCATATAAAAATGGTTTTAGAATTGAACCTGGTGAACGTTTGGCAATAATTCCATCCACTTGACCATTTTTATCAAAATCCAAAAAGTCCTGAGATCCCACATAAACCTTTACATTATTAGTTTCATTTTCAATTATTAAAAGAGAAATATTAGAAATTCCCTCAATTGCTGTGAAATCTGCATAGTCTTTAACTACTTTTTCAATTCTTTCTTGAAAAGGTCCGTCAATAGTAGTATGAAATATTTTGTCCGGATTTCCTCGAGACAATCTTCTTCCCAAATGAGGAGCCAAATTTTTGAAAGGATATCTGGTCTTTGGAATTGGTTCATTGACAGAAAGCCTGTACTGAGTATCATCCATATATTTTTTCTCATGAAGTCTTTTTAACAAATTATTTCTTTTTTCTATCAATGCTTCACTGTTTCTCTCCACATTAATAAGTCCAGGAGAGTTGGGGAGTACTGCAAGTAATGCCGCTTCTGCCCATGTCAATTTTTCTGGTTTTTTTCTAAAATATAATTCTGAAGCTGTACCATATCCTACTATGTTCCCACCATATGGGGCATTATTTAGATATAAAGATAAAATTTCTTCCTTGGTCATATTATTTTCCAATTTGATAGAGGTTATCATTTCTCTAAATTTGTTGGAATAGTTACGCTGTTTTGGAGAAATTATTTTGGCAACCTGCATAGTAATAGTACTTGCTCCACTTTTCTTTTTACCAAGAAAATTGTTTTTAATTGCACGCATTAGTGCCAAAAAATCTATTCCATTATGTTTATCAAAATTTTTATCCTCAAAAGTAAGTACTGATAATTTAAGATTTTCTGGAATTTTGTATGGACTTTTTATATGCCATTGTTCTTCTTTATTAATATAAACGCCGATTATATTTTCATTCTCATCTAATAATGAGACGCTATATCCATTTTCAATTTGATTTTTGAGCAATTCTACATCGTATTCCCTATAAATTTTAATGGAAATTATCATGACAAAGGAAAATAGAGCTGCACTAATAGCAGCTAGTATCATAATCATCTTAGATCTCAGTACTTTAATATTTTTTATTTTTTTTATAAAATTTTTAAGTAAGCTCATAATATTTGTTTTCCTAGAATTAAAAATTCTCTAAAATTAACCATGAATTCTGCCTTAATTCTTTCATTAGGGAATTTGTACTACTAAGAGAATCATATATATAACTCTCTTAGTAACTATTCATTCCCACTCAGACCACTTTGTTATTTTTAAATAACCTCTTTTTTTATAAATCAAAATAATATTATTCTACTTCAACTCTAAAGCCACCAAGATAAGCTTTATAATTATTATCGTACATTGCTTCAACCCTTGTACCAGGAAATGTAAAAGTTCCCTTAGTCACTGCATTTATTTTGACAAAGAAGCTATGTCCATCAAAATCATCATCATAATTAGTGTAATAATCAAAGAACCACATTATTCTATCGTCTCTTATATCTTCATAAGCAACTCTTGTCCCCTTTCTGGCGATTATTTCTTGTATCCATTGTGGATATTCACTATCTGTAACTCTCAGGTTTTCTATTTCCCAACCTGTGGGAAGTATTTGATTGATAGCCACATTGTCCACATAGACACTATTTCCTTCAGAGCCAACAATTACTTCCATCCAGAAAGAATCCCCTGTATTGACTGTAGTAGGAGTCTCTATAAGATTTCCGTTTCTATCATAAAAATTTCTACTTAGATTTAAAATATCAGAATAATCTTCAATTGTGGAATTAATTGGAGAACCTTCCCAAAAATAATTGACATATATGTTATTTTCATTATTCGAAGTAATTTTTATATTTTGGGCATTTTCTGGAACAGAAACATACTGCTGAGTTTGTCCATCATATTCTTCAATCACTCCATCAATATCCACAGTTATTTTTACAGGTTTATCTTCATTATTTTGAAAAATGTTAGCTAGACTTACCATTGAATAGGCCAAAGTTTGAGTTGAAAACCATCTATTACTCCTCAAAGTTTCAACTAAAATAGTATAAACCTCTTCATCAACATTTTCGAAAACAGTGTAATAGCAATCTAGGTAAATAGCCATTTCTCTTTGACGAGAGCCATAAGTATATCTATAATTTGATTCATCACCAAACATTTTGTCTTTATCTACAGACTTAACTATGTCTCCAGCAGATTTGATGTCCCCAGCTAATTTGTAAGCTGCTGCCAAGTACATTTTAGATTGTTCTCTTATATATCCTATATAATTTGTTTGGATATAGTTCATTTCGCTAAAATTAGGGCTCCCTGCCAAAGCCAATAAATAAAGGCCATATATTCTGACATTGTCTCTTCCATCTTCCCAAAATCCATCCTCTCTTATCATTCTGTCAAGATAGTTCATCATATTGTTATACATTGTGTCAGGGACATAATAACCATTTTTTCTGGCTAAGATTAAGAAATGTCCTGCATAATTGGTTGCCCAATCATATGTTTCCCTTTGTCCTGGCCAATATGAAAAGCTTCCATTAGGCAATTGGAACATTGATAATCTCAAAATAGCTCCATTGACGTTTTGTAATGCCAATTCTTTATTATAATTTTGTTTGGTCATTACTCTATCTAAGAACATTTGGGGGAAAGCCGCAGAAGTAGTCTGCTCTATGCAACCATAAGGATATCTAATTAGATATTGTAGCTGATGATCCAATCCCAACAATGGTCTACTGGATACTGTAACAACTGAGTCTACAGAACCTTTAATATAATCCTGTTCTTGTACAAAATCAATACTTTCACCAGTCTTTAAAATAGCATCCTTTGAAATATATAGGGGGACACTATTGGAATTGATGGCCATTCCCACACTTTCTTCATAATTGTAGACATCAGATTTGGCTGTTATGACTATTCTATCAGTACCAACCACTGGATCTACAGCATCTGTAAAGTAAATAGTTTTCTTTTCATCTTTGGCAAGGGTGAGTTTTTGACTTTGAGTTCTCCCTCTAAAGCTATAGGCTACTTCAATTTCTCCAATATTGTCTTCCAATGCAAAAACGTTAACAGGGAAAGAAAATCTATCTCCCACCTTCAATGTACGTGGTAAGTCTTGTTGAACTACTACTGGAGCTCTAACAAACATTTCCTTTTCAGCACTGGAATAAGCATTGTCTGCTGCTCCAATTACCATAATTCTCACAGAACCCATATAATTTGGCATCTCAAATTCAACTTCTGCATTACCATTTTCATCTGTAGTGAGAACCCCTTGAAATAGGGACACAGGTTTAAATCTATCTGCATCGTCAAATCCTAAGTCCCTTTGTCTACGGCGTCTCTCAGCCATATCAGCAGTACTATAATCTCCACCAACTTTTAGTATTTGGTGTATTTGGCCGTATGGTTTATCCATTATTTCAGAATAGTTATCATAAATACTCAGGGTAGAGGCAAGCTTTTGATAGAAATACTTCCATGGATCAGGAGTGCTAAACATTGTGATATCTAGTAGTCCTTCATCTACCACAGCAACTGTATAGTTCATTTTTCTCTCTTTGTCATTGGAAATTGCTACTTTAAACTTTTCATTTGGTCTAATTGATTCTGGAGCCTCAATATTTATATTCAATTTTGTATTTTCATCTTCTATTTTTATAGGCACAGTGCCATATAATCTAAGAGGTCTATCATTTTCTTTTTGATTGTAGTCTTGTAATAACATTATATGAACATAAGTTGTAGGTGTCATTTTTTCATTGATATCAATGGTCTCTGTAACTATACCACTAGAAACTTCAGTCAAGTATCTTCTTACTATTTCTCCATTTTGTTCAATGGCAATTAGTGCCTTTGCACCATCTACCCCATTAAAAGATAATTGGGCTTTTTCCCCCACTTGATAGGACTTCTTATCAGTGGTAATATTTAAAGTTTCTACTTTTTTGATTGTGCTAGGGTCAGCCCATTCAGTGGAAAAAAGGTTAACAGAGGTCACTTGTCCTGTATGGATATCCTCTACCTCTATAAAAATATAACCATACTTGTCAATAATATCATTAATAATATATGGAATCTCTGTGGAAATAAATTCTTTTTCTGCTATTAGAGTCGTATGAGAATCCCCTTTCATAGAACGAATGAAATCGTCATAACTACTGTAATCCCACCACCAAGAGTAGCTGTTTTCATATATTCGATATATTAATTCTCTACCTGATACTAATTTTTCCCCATCTATTGAGGGAGTTATTACACTAATTCCCAAAGGTTCCCCAGTCTTAATATAATAATCTGTGGATTCTATCCCGATATAGGAATTAAATTTGTTCAAATTAACATATTCTCTGGTTAGTACTGGACGACCGCTATCCTCTGACACTTGTCCATTTAGAGTCATAATTAAATTGACAGACCTAAATTCTAAGTCTTCCAAAGAAATCGTAATATCAGATTTACCATCTTCGTCTAAACTTCCATCTATATAGCCATTGATATAGTAATTATATTGACTATTATTTCTGAAAGAGTAATTTTTATACTTTTCAAAATAAGGGTAATTTTCTGTGGCGTGCCAGTAAACTTCGTATTGAAGATTGCTACCAGAAGCTCCAAATAAATATTGAGATTCAATGGCTAATTTAATTTCATTGTCTTCATCATTTATTTTTATTTCACTATCAGCTTTAATTTCAGCTCTGATTTTGTATGGCACTACAGTTTCTATTGAGATAGCCTTATTTATTTTTCGGCTTCCAATAATAGCCTCCAAAGTCCATATTCCTGTCTCATCAGCGGTATCTGTATTGAAAGTATAGGTATAAAATCCATCTTTTCCTTCTTGAATAAGATCATTTTCCACATACTTTGAACCTCGTGGAGTATAAATATTAATACTAACTGGATGATCATCAGGAAGTGGCATGTTGTTATTTCTGGCTATTATTGACAAATGAACAGGCTCTCCAGGTCTATAGACACCTCTTTCTGTATATATAAAAGCATTAATCCCATCAATGGAATAGACCCCATCTACTTCAAAACCATCTCTTGCCAAAGGATTATTTAATATTAATATAGAAGTGCTTTCATCTGTTTCGCATAAGAGATAGTATCCCTCAGGAGATAGATCAAACAATATGTCCCCAGCATTGTCAGTGGTTTTTTCTGCAATAAGCTGATTGTTTATTGATATAAGTTTTACAGTTACATTTTCCTTTGGAGTATTCTCAAGAATGTCCATTACTTTTACAGCGATAGCTTTGTTATCCACTTGAGCAATCATGCTTATATCGCTAAGAATTATTCCTTTGGAAATATTGGCATTATTCCTAAATAACCTATCCTTCTCCCAGCTAGAGATTTCTTCATCAAAAACATAAGAAATTCCGCTTTCATCAAAGCTAACTCGCAGCAGATACACCCCATTATTATCAATCACATTATTTAAATCAATAGATGATTGAACCCATTTATTTTTTTCGTTATCAATATAGTATTCACTAGTGAATATCTCCTCTCCCACATTAGACATAGAATTATAATATGTGGTATTAGATACAGTTCCATTCCCTTTAAATAAAAAATTTTGCAAAAATTGGGTCATGTTGTTTTTGTAGACTTTAATAACAGATATTTTTACTTTGTTGACATTCATTGATCTAAACAAAATATTTTTGTTGCTAGTGGATGGAAGAAGAATTCCTTCATTGGAAAACATTATTTTGGGCTCCAATGGTTTAAAAACAATCTTATCTATTTTATCTTTTTCTAATTTGCTATTATCAATGGCCCTCACATCTTTCAGTATGGTTATATCATATTCTTCCTCTAAATCAAATTCGCCTCTTATTATTATTTTGTTATTAAGTCTGGAAGTTTCGTATTCTATATCTGGAGTTATTTTGATGTAAGCTGTGAGCTCAAAATCCAGTGCAAGATTTTTGGAAAACAAAATCTCAATAGTTCCACTGTTACTATTACTTACTACATCTATTACTTTGTTATAAATATTTGAGCTGTGGATATTTGTCCCATCATTATTTTCAGAGGAGGTAATTTTTTCTTGGTTATCAAGGGTACTTTCTATAGTTTCACTTTCTGTTATTTTACTTTCTATTATTCCACTTAAAGAACCTATAACAGGTGCAGGTCTTTCTTCTGCTTTTTGAGTATTGATTGATTCTGAAGGAGAACCAGATGATCCGTTATCTTCCTTATGTGAATCTTTATTCTCGATTTGAACAGTTGCAGTCTTTTCTGTATTATCTGAATTAGTTTTATTCCCAAAATCACAGGATATAAATATTGTACTTAAAACCAAAATTGCTAACAATTTTTTCATCTTTTCCTCCATGGACAATTAAAATGAAGTGTTGCCTTATATAGTAGTATTCATTGATATTTTCTTAATTTAGTTATTTCTTTGATTATACCATAGAAAAGACTATTATTAAACTTAAAAAAATTATTTTTTACTGTAAAAATATAATATAATTCAAAATCAAAAACAAATATACAAATATATTAAAAAATAATCTAATTGATATAATAAGTTATGTTTGTTATAATAAGGCATAACTTTTTGTTTTGTAAAATAAATTTTGGGAGGAAAAGAAATATGAAAGAATATACAAAGGAAATCATATATTATTTACAATGTGACTATGAATTATTTGAAAATGAAAAAAGCAGTGAAAAAATCATAAAAAGATGGGAAGAATTGACTGAAGAAGGAAGAGAAAAAGGATTTATTCCACTTATAATTTCTTCTTCTGATATATTGGAAGAAAATATAGAGTTTTTATATGAGGATTATAATATAGAAAAAACTCCTGAGGGAATTTCAAAACATAAAAACTCAGCCATTGAAAAGGCCAAAGAGATAAATGCAGAAAAATTTTTGATGGAAAGATATGAAGAATATTCAGATATGCACGATGATATGGATATTTTGGGAGAATTTGAAGATAGAACACCAACCCACAGTTTTTCTGCTCATTTGAACTTTGGAACTAAAACTCCCCATGAGGAAGTAATTATAGCCAAGATTCCTACCCAAAATCCGTGGGAATTGCCTGTGTGGATGCCAATGGGAGGATTTAATGATTGTCCTCTCCCTGAAGAGCAGATAGCAGTTTTTAAACACTGGTATGATAAATATGGTGCTGTCCCAGCTACAGTAACCTACGATATTTGGGAAATGGCAGTAGGGAATCCACCTAGGACCAATGAAGAGTCAGAGGAATTGGCAAAGGAACAATTTTCATTTGATTCTGATATAGTGATGCAAGGTTGTGAGACCATCAGAGAGCTCGCCAATACATTAAAAAATTCTACTACTTGGTATTTTTGGTGGGATTAGAAAAAAATAAAAATATCTTATACAAGGAGAACAAATGTTTAGTTTAAAAAATAGAGAATTTTATGAGAAAACTAGTAATAATTATTTGAATAAAATTATTAAAAAAGCTAAAATAATCACTTTTTCTATGTTTTCAGTATACATTCTGTCAATTTGTTATTTTCTATTTATACAGTTTTCCACTAAAAATTTTAATTTAGATGATAAAAAAACAATAGTTATTACAGCACTCTACCTAGTTTCTTTTATTATTATGTTTTCATATTTACTAAGGACTTACATTAAAGAAAACAGGCATACTTATGTTTTAAAAAATTACTTGCCTAAAAATAAAGAGAGAAATTATAATGAAGAATTGAGGAAGGGAGAATTTTTTGGAAATTTTTTTGCAATTACAGAAAAAAACATTTTTAGCTTAAAATCAACTTTTTTTTTGCTATGTATTATTCCAATAGACAGTATAAGGAAAATTGAATACAGATACACTGAAAAAGCAGATATCTTGGGAATAACCCTCTGGACAAACAAGGAGGAATATTACCTTCCTTTTGGTGGAAAATATATTTTTGTTAATAAAAATACAGTGGAGGAAACCAAAAATAATATTGGAAAATTGATAAAAGATAGAAAAAACAGTATTTTAATTGAGTAGTCTCTTAATGTTGTGATCTTTTAGCAATAAAGAATACTAATCATAATTATTTAGTATAAATTTAAATAAAAGCTAATTTTCACATGAGTTTTTAGCTTTTTATATTTTTATAGTATAAAAAATAATATTTGAAGTAAATTGTTGCGAAACCTTGATTAAAACACTATTTTATCAAGAATATTAGAGACATATGCTATAAAAACTCCATAGTTCGTCATAGGTATATTTTGAGATTTGGCCTTATCTACTTTAGATAAAACAAGTTTTCTATTAAACATACATGCACCGCAATGTATGATAAGGTCGTATTTTATCAAATCATCAGGAAAATCATTACCACTGACTACATCAATGGATAATTCTTTTCCGATTTTTTTTCGGAGCATTTTGGGAATTTTTTCTCTACCAATATCCTCAGTTAGTGGAACATGAGTACAAGCTTCAGCAATTAATACATGAGAAGTAGGTAATAGTTTATCCATTGCCTTTACACTTTCCATAAAGTAACCAATATCACCCTTATAAGCTGCAAAAAGTACTGAAAAAGAGGTCAAAAGAGACTCTTTTGGCTTATTTTCGTAGACAAAAGAAAATGCCTGAGAATCAGTAATTATTAATTTTGGTGGTTTTATTAGTAATTTTAATGAATTAGTATATTCATTGGTAGTTACGGATATGACTACAGAGTCTTTATCCAGCAGTTCTCTAATTGTCTGTACTTGAGGTAATATAAGCCTTCCCTGAGGTGCTTGAATATCTTGAGGCATCACCAGTAGGACAACCTCACCCTTAGATACTAAGTTATTTAGTATAGTATCAGAACTTTTATTGTCTTGTGCCAAATTAATTATATTTTCTTGAAGAGAAGCAATATTCTCTTTATCAGTTATATTGGATATAAAGGGAGTAACCTTGACACTGGCCTCTATTTTATTTTTGAGTTCGTAAATATTATGGCGTATGTCTCCTTTACTCACCACCAAGAGGGTAGAAATTTTTTTACTTTGGAATAATTCATACCACATTAATTCAGAAGAAATATCCAAATCATCAAATAGCAATATCGCCATGTCAATTTTATCTATTACTTTCTTTGTTTTTTCTATTCTTAATTTTCCCAATTCACCTATATCATCAAATCCTGCTGTATCTATTAATACACAGGAACCTATTCCCTTTATCTCCATTGCTTTAGATACAGGATCTGTGGTAGTTCCTGGAATTTCGGAAACAATAGAAACGGACTGATTGGTCAAAGCATTCATTAAAGAAGATTTACCACTATTTCTTTTTCCAAAAAATCCTATATGGGTTCTATTGGCACTTGGAGTGCTATTTAAATCTTTTGACATGGTATCCTCCATAAAAAGAATTTTTATATATTATTAATTATAATCTTTTGCTCCAATTCCCTATATCATAGGAAATTTCATATTCAATATTGTTGAGTCGATACTGCAAATTTTTCAGACTTTCTCCAATTTCTGTGCCATCAGAGGATTTATTATCGTATAATGAATACTCTTTTCTATTTTTTTCTGGTGAAACATTGAGCATCACAACATTGGCACCATGTAGTATTCCCAATTCTCTACCATTTTTAGCAATGGTCTCAAGAGCAGTGGTAGCAGGAAGTAAGACATTTTTCAACATAATACGGACTAGACTTATAAGAAACAAAGTAAATTCTAAAGAACCAGCAGGTCTATCACAGAAAACGGTGTCTTTATGAGGAATAAAGGGACCCATGCCCACCATGTGAGGCTGTAAATTTCCCAAGAACACAAAATCTTTGGCAATTGATTGGATTTCTTGAAATGGGGAACCAATCATAAATCCAGCACCTGTACCGATTCCAATTTCTTTTAGATTATAGAGGCAATTTTTTCTATTTTCTAAGGTCATGGTAGAAGGATGAAGTAGATTGTAATGACTGGAGTCTGCTGTCTCATGCCTTAGTAAAAATCTATTGATACCAAATTTGTGATAAGCTTGATACTCTTCTTTTGACTTTTCTCCAATGGAAAGAGTTAGAGCAGAGTCAGGATATTTGCCTTTAATGTTTTGTATAATTTCTATAATATTATTTTGAGTAAAGTATGGGTCTTCTCCACCTTGCAATACGAAAGTTCTAAAACCATTATCATAGGCCACATGGCAACATTCCATTATCTCTTCCAGAGTAAGTCTATATCTTTTGATGTTATGATTAGAATTTTGAATCCCACAATAATAGCAATCATTTTTGCAGTAGTTGGTAAACTCAATGAGAGCCCTAATGTATATTTTATTTCCAAAAACTTTCTGAGCAATGTCTTGAGAAAGAGATTTGGCATACAAAAAATCCTCATTATTGTAAGTAGATAGAAGTAGGATAAATTCATCTTCTGATAAGAGACTATTTTCATTTAATTTATCTATTAAATATTGGCTATTTTTCATAAAAATTTCCTTTATATTTTAATTATTTCATTAAATCACAAAATAAGGGAAAAGTAAATAGGAAATAGAAAAAATTAGATAATTATTGACACATTTTGAATTATGTAGTAGTATTTTGTGAGATAAAAATAAAGAGGTGATGACAATGCAGTTTTTTTCTGGACGATTTAAAGAAAAGGCAAGTGATTTGATATTGGATTTCCATTCTTCAATCAATTTTGATAAGAGATTATACAAATATGATGTAATCGGGAGTATAGCTCATGTGAGGGGTCTTAGTAAGAATGATATCATCCCAAAGGATGAGGCCTTATTAATAGAAAAAACATTGAAAGAGATCTTAAAAGAAATGGAAGATGGAAAAGTGGACTTTTCTATAGAATACGAAGATATTCATATGAATATAGAAAAATTACTTATTGATAAAATAGGTGATGTTGGAAAAAAACTTCACACTGGAAGAAGCCGAAACGATCAAGTGGCTGTGGATGTAAAACTATTTGCTAAGGATGAAGTAGTAAAAATTCAAGCTCAATTATTATCTTTGATAGATTTACTAAAAAATATGGCCCAAAAACATCTAGATACTTATATGCCCGGCTTTACCCATCTGCAGAAAGCACAACCTATTTCCTTTGGTCATTATCTAATGGCTTATGTGGAGATGTTTAGAAGGGATTTTATAAGATTAGAAAATTCTATGGAATTACTTGATTATTCTCCACTAGGAAGTGCAGCTTTGGCAGGAACCACTTATGATATAGATAGACAATTTACAAGTGAAATATTGGGATTTAAAAATGGTCCCACATGGAATAGTTTGGATGGTGTGAGCGATAGAGATTACTTAATAGAAATAACCAATAATCTCTCCCTTGTAATGATTCATTTATCTCGATTTTGTGAGGAAATAATTATTTATTCTTCCAATGATTATTCTTATATAGAATTAAGTGATGGATTTGCAACAGGAAGCAGTATTATGCCTCAAAAAAAGAATCCTGATGCAGCAGAATTAATCAGAGGAAAGAGCGGAAGGGTTTTTGGAGATTTGATAGGATTACTTACGATGATGAAAGGAATTCCATTGGCCTACAATAAAGATATGCAAGAGGATAAGGAAGCTTTTTTTGACGCTGTGGATACTGTGAAAGGTTGTCTTTTGGTTTTTTATGGAATGATAGAAACAATGACTGTAAATAAAGAGGTAATGAAAATTTCTTCTTCCAAAGGGTTTATGGAGGCAACAGATATTGCTGATTACTTGACTGCCAAAGGAATGAGTTTTAGAGATGCTTACAAATTAGTAGGTGGAATTGTAGCATACTGTATTGATAATAACACTACCTCAGAAAAAATTCCCCTAGCAGAGTATAAAAATTATTCATCTTTATTTGAAGAGGATTTGTATGATAAAATAAAGATAGAAGCCTGTGTAGAAAGAAGAAAGACCTTTGGTGGACCAAGTAGTGAAATGGTACAAAAACATATAGATTTTATAGATGAATTTATCAAAAATAATGAAAAAAATATTATGGAATACAAACTTAATGATATATTGGACTGATATATTAGATTAAGCACATTTAAGCAAACTATAGAAAAAAGTTAAATAATATAAACTAAAGTTGAGTTTTAGCCTAAAATAAGGAATAAACTCAATTTTTTTTATAATCTAATATTTTATAATTATCTTAACTATGACTGTGGTATTTGGATAATAATTGCTTCCCCTCACTGCCATTAACTATATATTTTACTCTTTCTATTCCCAGTATTTCTGTAAGTGAATTGGTCAATGATTGTATAATTAAAGAATTTCTTTGAGTTTCTTCATCTAGTTGACCCATTGACAAATTAAAATCCAAATAAAGAGTCCTTTGATCAAAATAAGCATTCAAAAGTTCTATTCTCCTGTCAGATAAAAATCTTTTTTCCACAAGTAACTCAAGATTTTTTTCTACCACTCTATTTATTTTTTCTCTATTGGATCCACTGACAGGTATTATCTCTGTGATTTTTTCTAGGCCACTTTCACTTCCATTAGGTAAATAAAATGCTATATTTTCTGTTTGTATTTCCACTACTTTCTTCTCCAAAGCCTTAACTGTCTTGGTAGTATTTTGTCTATTTTTCAATACAAGGTAATATCCTCCAAAACCAATTGTAAAAGACCAAAGAGCAAGTACTATAAAAATTCTTTTAAATTTTCTCGGACTCAAAATCGTCACCTCTACTCTAGACTAATTTAAATTTAATTGTAGAAAAATTTTCTAACTTCATCAGCCACAGCTTTGGCAGCAGCCCTCTGTCTAGTTTGATTAATAAGAATCGCCAAATCACTATCATTGCTGATAAAACCTAACTCCAAAAGTACCCCTGGACCATCAAAACCTCTCAGTACTGCAAAATTTGCTCCGTGTATCCCTCTATCAGGCAACCCCAAGGCTCTAGCCATAGCTGCAGAAGCTGGCCCAGCAAATTTAATAGAACGCTCCTGAGCCTTCCTATAGGCCAAATCACCCATTATTTGTTGAATAGTAGTACCACCTCTAGAATCATCCGCAAAGCTATTTTCAAAGGCTGCAATTTTTTGTGCATACGCAGAGGCTTGGGAAGTGGAGAAATAAAATATCTCTGCACCAGATGCAGATCTATTGGTGGAGGCATTAATATGCACACTTATGAAGAAGTCTGCACCAGCATCATTGGCCTTTTTTGGTCTTTGTGATAATGGAATGAATACATCAGTATCTCTGGTCATGACAACTTTAAAGTCTCTTTGCAGTTCCTCTCTTAAATACTTGGCAACATTTAAGGCCAAATCCTTTTCATCATATTGTTTTGTCCTGCTTTGAGCACCAGGATCCCGTCCTCCATGTCCAGCATCTATTGCTATGGTAAACTGTCTGTCAGAACCAAATGTCACCGAAAAACTATTCCCTCTCTGACTGACGCTATAAGTTACATTTTTATTCAAAGTTGCCATTATAGCAACTGAAGACCCATGATCAATCATTTCAAAATTTTCTACATATCTTCCTAACCTTGAAGGGGTTCTTATTCTATTATTTAGACTTGCTCCAGGAAATTCTATATACAACAAGCGATTATATTGGTCATAGTCAACCTTTGGCTGACCACCAATCCCGCCTCTAAATGTAAGATTTAAAGAATTTCCACTTAATTTTGCAGCTCTAATTGTCCCAGCAAGGGAAGTACTCACCAAAAGCACTGATAATATTCCTAGTATTAGTAATTTTATAATCTTTTTCATAAATTTTGTCTCCATAAAATGTTTAAAATAATTTATTTAGCTTCTGAATCTTCCAACGTTTTTTCTGGCTCTGTACTAGAAGTTACTTGAATAGGTCCAGCAATTGCTGTCTTTCTAAAGGTCATAATAACTCCTTTAGCCACCTTAATATCAGCATACGAATCGTTCATTTTTACAATTGTACCTCTTATTCCACCAATGGTTAATATTTCTACACCCTCCTTCAAGCTGTCCAATTTTTCCTGTTCTTTTTTCTTTCTTCTTCTACCTGATATCATCATGAATGCAATAAGACCACCCCATAAAGGTATGAAGATTAACAAATTGTTTCCCATTAAAAAATCCTCCTAAAAATTTATAATTAATATATTTTATTAATTTTAACACAAATATAATGTAGTATAGCATATTATTATCTATAATACAATTATTTATGTATGATTTATATATTATTTATATTATTTTGAAGGTTTTTATAAAAATAATGATCTCTGGTTTTACCATTACAAGATTGATGCGAAATTTCAACAGTTTCTGCCATTACAAAACCATTCAAAAAAATAACTTTTTTCAAGTGGTAAGTTATGTAATGGCGTTAAATTAATAAAAAATTTAAACATTATGTGAAAATAGAGTATCATAACTTTCTCCTATCTAAACCACAGTAATCTTAACATCTTTAAAATCAGATACTAGCAATAGATATTCTCCCATTTTTTTAGCCAGTTGACTGAAGTCTTTATATATTTCAGTGGAATTGGTAGCACTTTTGAAAAAATTATTATGTCTAACGTAGGTATAACTTCTTTTATGAGGAATTAGCTCTATAGTAATAAATTTTGCATTTGTGAAGAGCAACTCCAAAGAATTAATGAGAATATTTACTTTATCAGAGGAGTTATAATTTTTGGAGAAAAGATTAGTATTGTGAATTTTTCTTTTCTTTCTTTTAAATAACATATTTTTCAATTTTTCAAACAAAGAAATTTTATTTTCGACAGGCGCATATGAAGGTATTGCATTTGAGAAATCCTCTTTTGGTTCTTTTTCTGTGTAATTTTTTAAGAATTCTTTTTCCAAAAGAGAATCATCATCCATTTGATTTTGTTGTACCAAAGAATCAAGATTAGGTTTGAAACCACCTAAGGTTGTGGGGTGAGAATTTTTGTCCCATATTGGAAATTCATAGTAGTTTGCATGATTTTTACTATACTGTTTATTGTGATTCTCTCTAGGTTTCAAAAAATATAGTACAAGCTTTATTTTGTACTTATTAGCTGCGTACAATAGAGCAACTGTGGCGGTCTGACAGCCACTCATGTACACTCCCACAACAGAATTTTTATTTATTTTTCCCCATGTGCAAGCCATATTTTCCAATTGGGAATAATTATAAACATCCTTGACATCATCAAAGACATGTCCATCAACAATAGGAAAGGGATGTCTTTTTTTAAAAAGTTCAAATCTTCGTTCTACTGAAGTAATTAACATGTTATGTCCTCCATATATAATATGTACTTAAGTTGATAAAAAGATAAATTTCTATGTTCCACTTAGCTACATAAACTAATAGATATTCGAAATTAAATTTTTCTAAAAATAGAAAACGAAATTAGCAATAAGTTATTATTTAATTTTCTTGTGAATTTGTTATTTCTTCAAGAAGCTTGATTTTTTCCTCAAAGTCTTTATGTGGATCTAAATCATTTACTATTCTGTAGAGAAAAAGAGAAGCCTCATAATTTTTTTCTTCAAATAAATGATTTCCTAAATGATAGGCTAATGCCCAAACTAATGGACTAGCCCCCATTTCAATATCGTATGGTTCCAAACATTTTTTTATTTCCTCATATGTAGGTGGCTCTATTTTTTGTTTTGTAATAACTGAAATATAATGTAATTCAGACATTGCTATGGGAGCATTTTCATAGTGAGTACTCAAATAAAATGCTGCGATTGCACCAGAATAGTCCATTTTTTCAACGAGATAATATCCAATATTTCTATAACATCTTGCAAGATTTTTTCTGCTATATACTGATTTTAATGCCCTTTTAGCTAAATTGAAATATTTTTCCATGTCATTATTCATTTTATACACTTCTCCCAATTCAAACATAGCTTCACTATAGATTGGATTGTATATCAGAGCACTCTCTAAAGCTTTTTCAGCTTTCTCATATTCTTTGATTTCTACCAGAAGAGCACCATAAGTTAGATATATAGCAGCATAGTTATCTGGTATAGCTCTAAATTTCCGTGTACTTTGAGTCAGTTTTTTATAAAGTATTCCTTCAAAATAATTAAAGAAAGAATAGTATTCGCTTACAGAGTCGTGATTAAAAGGAAATTCCTCCATTCTACTTATACATACTTTCAATAAATCCATAGCTTTATTGTAATTTTTCATATAAATTTGATAATTAGCTTCTTCATATAATTGATGGAGCGTTAGCTGATCTTGCTGTAGTTCACTATTAAAAGTATCTAGCAATTCTTTTGGTGCAATTTCATACATCATTCTACCAATTGCCCTTGTTATTTCTATTTTGAGTTCGTGATTCTGGTATTCATCCTGCTTTTTAATAAGATATGCAATATCTTTTTCTGAATCTCCAGTCATTCCACTAGTTATGTCTCTCATTATTTTTTCATAATCTTGCATAAAATTCCCTCCAATATATATTATAATTTTTAATCAAACATGTTTATAGCATGTGTTATTATGTAGTGTCTTTTTTATCTTGTGAAAAATCTCCATACAGCAGCAAAAATAATTGAAAATATCAGCAAATTAATATTGTTTTTGAATCTTCTATATCATACCACAAACCCTGTCCATTAATCTGGACTTAACTCCAAAATTATATATTCAAAATATTAGATGCATTCCAAAAATCATCAATCACATAAAATATAAGTATAATTCTGTATCGCCTTCTTGGTTCAAAGTTAGGCTAGATGAAATGTCCACATCATATCCAATGTTGTGAATAATATAATTTTCCAAATCTTTTACATAATCATAGTCAAAAATATCATGGTGATTTACACTTATTAATATATGATTAGCTAGTTCAACAGTAAAATCTTTTGGAAAATTTTCAAGTAATGAGCTTATATTTTCGGGGTTTTTTCTATCTAGTAATTCAGAATCTGATATTTTTTTATATTTAAAATAAATTTTTTCCCTTTTACTAAAAATTAACTTTAAGTCCTCGCTGGTTAAAATTAGCCAACCCCTTCCCAAAACTATGGTTGAAATACCTTTCATTACATGGGGAACGTCATCTTTATTCTCAACTTGAACAATAGGGAATAAATTTTTAAAACACTTTTCAAATATACTGCTTTGCCCGATTAATAAGAATATGGTACATCTGACTGTGAAGTAATCAAAATTTTCCATAATTATTTTGTTTAGTGAAAAAATTTGTTTCTGAGTGATATTATTTCCTTGAATAATTATAAAGTAGAACTCGATGTCTGCTGAAAATTCAAAGTTAATTGATACATTAAAATAAATATATCTAAAATACCACTCCATATAAACTGACCTAATTTCTAGATTACTTTCATGTATGTAACCTTGAACACTACAAGGACAGGTTTCCAACGCATTCATTTGATTTTTTAATAGTTTTCTATATTTTTGTGAAGGATATTCTGCAATATGAAATAATCATGGTGAGTGAATGTATATATCCTTCCACCAATCATCCAGAGCTATTTTATTTTCAGGTAATTTATTCCCAAGTTTATTGAATTCCCTGATATAATCTGAAATTTTTCCAATAATTTCAATATCCAATATAAAATAATATTTAGTAATATAGGCAAATCCATTTTGAGTAATAATGTATTCTTTTTTATCATCATAATATATGGGCATAAACAAATCTTTAATTGAAGGGATATATTGCTTTAGATCATCCAAAAACTTAAGAAGTTCTTTATGTTTTATCTTGTATAAAGAGGCAATATTCCTACTAGATACAACTAAACCATACATTTCATGGTCTATCACTTTAATTTCTGATGCTCTTTCATTGTAGCTTAAGTCATGACACATAATACCCCCTCCTAATTTTTCATTCTGCTCTAAAATTAAAAAACTTATCTTCTATATCATACCACAAACCCTGTCCATTAATCTGGACTTAAGTCAAAATTTATATATAAAAAACAACCTATTCAAAATTCCTTGTAAATAAAGAAAGTGAAAAGGTTGTATAATTCTGCAAAATTAATTTTTAACTTAAATTTAACATATTTTTACCTAGATCGAAAGCTTCATCATCAAATATAACTAAATATACTATCAAATCACACTCAGTAATAAAATTTTTTATCGTATCAATAGCTACTTTCAGAGCTTTGTTTTTGGGATATTTGTAAACTCATATTCGTTCCCCCTATCCCAATGCCACATCTAAAACCATCATTAATGTAAATCCAAAGGCAACTCCAATGGTCCCTACATTAGAATGAACTCCACTTTGTGATTCAGGAATCAACTCTTCCACTACCACATATATCATGGCACCAGCAGCAAAAGTTAGAAAATATGGTAGTAGCGGAACTATAAAACTTGTCATAGCGATAGTAATAATAGCTGCAATAGGCTCTACCACTCCAGAAAAAGTACCATATAAAAAGGCTTTCTTTTTGCTAAAGCCTTCATTTTGTAAAGGCATAGAAATAATTGCCCCTTCTGGAAAGTTTTGTATGGCAATTCCAATTGATAATACAAAGGCTCTAGATACAGAAATGTTAGCATCACCAGAAAGAAGTCCTGCAAAAATAACACCTACAGCCATTCCCTCTGGAATATTATGCAAAGTAACCGCAAACATTAATTTTAGTGATCTGGAGAATTTTGCTTTTAACCCCTCACTTTCCTGACTATTCATATGAATGTGAGGAACTATAGTATCCAAAAGCAATAAGAAACCAATTCCCAAAAGAAATCCAACAGCAGCAGGAATCCAAGGAATACCTCCTGCAGCTTCTGTCATCTCAATGGCTGGAATGATAAGAGACCATACAGAGGCAGCAATCATTACCCCTGAAGAAAATCCCATAAGAAATTTGTTGACATAAGATGGCATATCCTTTTTTAAAAAGAATACCATCATGGATCCAAGAGTCGTTCCCACAAAGGGGATTAATATACCAATGATTACAGTTTTCATAAGCATCACATCCTTTTATTTATATTATTATCATTATACACCAAAAACTCAATAAAAAAATACCTTATAAAAATTAAATTTTAATAACCACACTAATTATATCATAATTTTATCTTAAAAAAGGCTAAATACTATTTTTTCTAGCAAAAAAGGCTGAGTGGCAGTAGCCATCTCAACCTAATAAAAGATTTTTTATTTTTTAATCAATGCCACTTGATAAAGAACCTATATAATTGAATAGTTTCAATATCTTATACCTAAATAGTCGTTGATTAGTCTATTTTTAAATTTGATAATTCTGCAGAAAGTTCCTCTATAGTCTCAAATATACGAGGTGATCCTCTCAATATTTTATTTGAATCTACAATAAAAACATTGTTGTTTCTAAATGCTTTAGTTCCAGCTAAGCCAGGATTTGCATTTTTAATTTCATCAACAGTCCTAAAACTCATGGCACCAGCAATAAAATCTGGATCTTCCATTATAATAAATTCCGTGGACAAAATAGGCTGTGCACCTGTTACATCTTTAGCAAAGTTATTTACACCTATTAGCTCCAATACTTCTCCAGGTAATGTTTCTCTGCTAAAACTCATCAATGGAGAAGAGCTAAGAAGTATTATTCCCTTCAAAGTTGCCTTGTCTTTATGAGATTCTTTGATTCTTTCCATGCTTTCTCTACTGCTAGCAGCTAAGTTTTCAGCATTTTCTTCTTTACCAACTAAAATACCAATTGCTTCAATATTTTTAAGGATATCATCTATACTACTAGCACTAGATATGAGTACAGGAATATTGGCATTTTTTAGATTTTCCACAATACTTGTGGTCATTCCATTGAGAATAACCAAATCAGGATCCATAGATATGATTAATTCTAAGTTTGGTCTTGTGATAGTACCAATGCTTGGTAATTTTTCTGTCTCTTCCACAGGATGTATTTGACTTTGAGTAGTTCTTCCTATAGCTGTGATTGCATCTTGTCCATCTATAAGATACATAATTTCTACCATTGCTGGGTCAGTGGTGATGATTTTAGTGTATTTTTTCCTTTCAACAGAATTGCCATTGCTATCAATGATTTGATTATCTTCAATTTGAAAAGCAAAAGAAAGACTATTTATTATGATTAGGGACAAAATACTAAATAAAAATTTTTTCATAAAAATTCTCCTTGTATAATATGTTTATACAATATTTTCACAGATAAAATTTTGACAAAATTGATTTTAATTTAATGAATATAAAAATATATAAAAAATGAATGATTTAGAAATTCCTTACATCTGGAATAACATAGGGATTTCCCTCCGGAGTAATGTGAATATCACTGTTTAAATGATAGACTTTCTTTAGATTCTCACTTGTAATAACCTCTATTGGAGTTCCTTTTGTGAACACATTTCCATCTTTCATCATAATAATCTCATCACAAAACAGTGATGCTAAATTTATATCATGCATAACCATCAAGGCCGTAATTTTGTGCTCTTTTATTTCTTTTTTTATCCTTTTCATGATGGCAACAGCATGATTAAGATCTAGTGCTGAAGTAGGTTCATCTAAAAGCATTATTTTAGTATTTTGTACCAAAGCTCTTGCTAGCAACACCATTTGAAATTCACCACCAGAGAGGCTTATTGCCAATCTATCAGCAAAATGGTTAAGGTGCATTTTATCCAGAATATCATTGGCAATTTTATGATCCTCTTTTGTATATCCTTCAAATGTATTTTTCAAATGAGGCAATCTCCCAAGTAGTGCAAACTCTTGAACAGTAACAGGAGCTTGAAGTCTAGATTTTTGTGGAACAAATGAAAGTTTTTTTGCTTTATTTTTTTGAGAAAGATTTTGGGTATTTTCATTAAAAAGTTCTACATAGCCTCCTTCACTTTTCAAGAAACCCAAAATATTTTGTAATAAAGTAGATTTTCCACACCCATTAGGTCCCAATATGGCCGTTAGTTTTTCTGTTCCAATGGATAGAGATATATCATTTAATATTTTTCTTTTTCCAAAAGAAAAACTCATATTTTTAACTTCTATTGCATTCATATTTACACTCCTTTACTTGATTATCTCTTGCTTTTCATAGCTAAATATAGGAAAAAAGGAGCTCCAATAAAAGAAGTTATTATCCCGATGGGTATTTCTATAGGACTAAAGATTACTCTTCCAACAGTATCAGAAAGTAATAAAAATAGACCTCCACCTATTGTAGCAGATGGTAATAATTTTGTATTACTTGCTCCCACCAAACTTCTCATTATATGCGGAATGATTAGACCAACAAACCCAATCATACCCGTAAAAGCTACAGAAAATGCAACAACCAATGCAACAACAATTAAAGTACGGACTTTTAATTTTTGCACATCAATTCCTATTGAATGAGCCTCTTCATCACCAGACAAAAGTGCATCAAAATTGTGCCTTTGCATAAAAAAATAAATAGTAGAAAATATCAATGGAACAACAATCATAGAGGCCTTAAACCAAGTAGCATTACTAAGATTTCCCATAAGCCACATGGTCACCCTGTATGTTCCGTCCTGACCTATTAAATAAAACGCAAAAGAGGTAAAAGACCCCAGAAAAGCGGAAACAGCAATCCCAACTATAAGTAAAGTGGCGACATTGACTGATACCCCTTTTTTGGCAATTTTAAAGATAGTGAGAGTACTAAAAATGCAACAAATAAATGCAAACAAGCCATAAAAAAATTCTGGCAAATTAAGTAGAGATGCAATAACTGCTCCAAAAGTAGCACTAGCAGAAATACCTATTATATATGGATCTGCCAATGGATTTTGAAATATCGTCTGAACTACTGCTCCACCAGAAGCTAGCATCATTCCTACCAAGATAGCCATCACAATTCTTGGAAGTCTAAGAGTAAAAAGAATTTTCCACTGATTTTCTTCCAAAGTAAGTGTAATTATGTTGATTAATGGAATTCTAACACTTCCAATGAGAAGTGCTAGGACAGCTGTTATAATTGTAAGTATTATTAATAATATTGGTAAATATTTTTTCATTGTTCGCCTTTCGTGGTAATTTTTTATTTAAAATTAAAATTGAAATTTAAATCCTACATAGTAATTTCTTTCAGCAGCAGGGTCATATGAGTATTCTTGAGATGAAACACTGTAAGATACGTAATCACTATATTTTCTATCAAATATGTTATTAACACCAGCATATATGTTTAGGCTATTGGTAGCTTTGAAGTTTGCCTTTATATTAGCTACAGTATGTGAATTAACCTTTCCACCTTCATTGCTTGCAGTAAGATAAGTGCCTCCACTGTAGACAACATCTCCACCTAAATTAAATCTTTCATTAAATTCATAGAGAACACCAAAAGACAGTTTATGTTGTGGTACATATGCTATTCTGTTACCAGACAATTTGTGACCTCTGTCTTCACCTTTTTTGACCTTAGCATCTATGTAGCTATAATTTTCTGTAAAAGTAAATTTACCTAAATATTGAGATGATGATAATTCAAATCCGAATCTTCTTGTTTTGTCAAGATTGTAGTTGATTATTTCAGATTGACTGGCTGTATGCCCTGAACTTCTTATTTCATCGTCAGTTTGAGTATAAAAGATAGCAGCATTTAGTTGTGTAGATCCAATATAATCTTTTAGACCAATTTCAAAACTATTATATGTTTCAGAACTTAAATCATTCAAGTAATATTCACCTCTCATGGCAGCAGGAACAGACATATCATTAGAATCATATCTATTAGTAAGTAGAGCAGGTGCTGGAGAAGTAAATCCTCTTTCATATTTGAAGTACACGTTACCTGTGTCTGAGTATAGATAATTAGCTGCTAGTTCCACTGCAAAATTATTCATATCCTTTTTAGATTTTATTTCTGTTCCAGTAATACCACTTGACATAGGAATCGTCATTGGTGGCATAGTCATAACACCTCTAATATTTGTGGTGGTGTATGAGCTTCTGAAAATATTATAATCAGCTCTTTCATATCTAAATCCTTGAATGAATTCCCAATTGTTGTACTTATATGTATTTAATATAAAAGCACTAATAGTTTTTTTGTCAAGTTTGATATCAGTGTCAACAACAATATCGTTAAGTACTGTCATTGGCCCAGCTGCAGTGGAACCACTTATTCTATTTAGCATATTTCTGTCTAAGTGATTATCTATATAGTCAACACCAAACACTAATGAACTTTCATCTCCATAAGTATACTTTAATTTTGCTCTTATCCCCTGTTTCTCATCATCAAAATTGGCAGTCATGTTAACGGTTGAAAAATTAGTACCAGGACCATATGTGGCAGAAAAGCTTTTGTAGTTCATGTCAGTCGTCTGATGAAAAGCAGATACACTCAATTCAAGACTATCAGTCAGTCTTCCTGTATAATCCAAGACAAATTCTTCTCTATCTATGCTCCAAACATCTGTGTTCCAAGGTTGTGATTTTCCACTTTGTCTCCTATTTCGTCTTACTTGCTCTCTAGATAATGAACCAGGCAATTCTTTTTCACTTGAATAATTACTGTACTTAAAAGCAATCTTGTGGTCATCATTTATATGATATGTCAAAACTCCTTGAAAGAAATCACTATTTTCTTCACTATAACGTCTGTAGCCTTTAATGTCATTTTTAGTATATGCTAGATCTATATCCAATTGACCTAAAGTGTATCCTGCAGAAACATCATATTTACTTCCTTGATAATTACCATAGCTATATCCAGCACTCGCTCTAGGACCAGTTTGTCTTTTTGTAATGATATTTAATACTCCACCTGAGGTTCCACTTCCGTATAATACAGCTCCTCCACCAGGAATGACTTCTATTCGCTCTATTCTATCTACAGACATAGTATTGATAGAACTAGAAACCATTGAAATATCTAAAGAGTTACTAGGTATTCCATCTATAAGTACTTGAACATTGGTTTTAGCTTGGTTACCTTGACCTCTCATGTCAACTATAGGCATCCCCATTTGGTATTGAATATTAACTGCAGGAATATCTTTTAGTATTTCATCAACTGTTTTGTAATGCCTTCTTTCAATATCTTTGCTTACTATAATTGTGGGATTACTCGCAACATCTCTTACTGTAGTCTGAAATCCAGTACTTGAATAGATAACGCTGCTTCCTAAGTCTACTTCAGGAATGAAGATATCATAATCTTCAATACTACTCGCAAAAATACTTGCTGAAATCAAAATTGATCCCAATAATAATTTTTTCATGTTCATTTTTTAATTCTCCCTTGTTTTAAAGTTTATTATTAAATACTGATTCTAGTATGTGCGTTACTATTTCACTTGCTATATTGTTTCCCCAAAAGATTCCATCCTTTGTAAGTATGTAATTATTATTTTCTTTAGTGACTAATTTTTTTTTCTTGTAATATTCCATTTTTTCCTGAAAAAACTTGTATTCCTCTTCAAATAAAAATTCTTTTATTTGATTAATGGATACCTTTGGAAATTGCAAAAGTCCAGAGATTCTTGAGAATCTATTGACACTTTCATCGTGCTTCATAAAAAACGACATTTCCTTATTCATATTGAACATTCCTATATTACCAATATTTCCACCTGCTCCAATACCTATTGGAAATGTATCTCCACCATTATTTCTGACTTTGATATATTGATAATTATCAGCGTTTTTTCTAGCTACCTTTGTAAGCTCCAATACATAGTATTGATCCCCCTTCAAAACTTCCTCAAGAAAGCCATTATATAGCTCATAATCTCTCTTAAGTTCGTTATTTACCTGTACTTTCTCTTCGTTAATATCTTGGGATAATTTTGACCCCTCATGAACCATCAAAGAATAAAAACTAGCACTGCTAAGCTCTAATTCTTTCACAAGTCTCGCATCTTCTTTCACTTCTTCTATGGTTTGATTAGGATAATTATAAATAATATCCACACAGACATCCCCAATAAAATTATTCTTCAAATCTTGAAGTCTTTTGATTGCTTCTCTTCGGGAATAAGTTCTATTATAAAAAATACGTCCATTATCATTAAAGGTTTGAATTCCTACACTAAGTCTATTAACACCATATTCCATCATAATTTTTAATTTTTCAGGATTTAGATTGTGCAAAGTGCTCTCAAAGGTAAATTCATAGTTAGGAGCAAATCTTATATTTTTTTTAATGCTTTCTAAAATCAGCATCAGTTGATTAGGATTAAAAACTGTAGGCGTCCCTCCGCCAAAAAACACCACTTGAAACTGACTTTCCTCAAAATAAGTAGTTTTCCCATAAATTTCAAATTGGTCGGCCAAATACTGCGCATACTCATCAAGACTTCCTTCAATTTGTTTTCTATTAAGATTACAAAAGGAACAAATCTTATCACAATAAGGTGTATGTACGTATATGGACTTGGGAATATTTTTGGGTTTTTCAGAGAGAATTATTGTAAGGTCATCTCTGGTCGCAGGTATTGATTTCACATATTTTCCGGCTAGACTCTTGCCATCATGATGTGACTTAAGCCTTTTATCAAAACAATTCAATACTTCTAATTTTCTTTCCATAATATTTTAATTTTTCTGTAAATATCCTCCCTTTCTGAAATTTAATCATTTTCTTTAAAAAAGTTATATTTTTAAATTTAAGACAGGAAAAAATTATCTTAAATCTTTAAAGCATAATTTTTATGATTCAAGCATTACAAAATTAGCAATAATTGCATCATTAAGAACAACTAATATTGAAATACTAAGTTTGTCAAACAAATAGTTATGCTAAAGGATATTAACATTTTTCTTTTTACTTTGTCAACAAAAATATTTTTTTACAATTTATTTAAAAAAAAATTTGACAAGTTAAATATTTTCAATTATAATTTTTTATATATGATTTAGTTTGGAGGTATAATTTATATGAAAACATTAATAGCTTATTCTACCTTAACAGGGAATACCAAAAAAGTAGCAGAGGAAGTTGGAAAGGCCTTCGCTAACTCAGAAGTATGTGATATTGCCGATGTTAAAGAATTGGATTATGATTTGATAGTGGTGGGTTCCTGGATTGACAAAGGAACAGCTGACAAAAAATCCATAGATTTTATAAAGAAAATAAATAATAAAAAGGTTGCTTTCTTCTTTACTTTGGGGGCTAAAGCCGATTCTGACCATGCAAAAAAGACTTGTGAAGTTATTAAAAATTTATTTTTAGAAAACAACAATGAAATTGCAGGCCAGTATTATTGCCAAGGAGCCATTGACCCAAAATTAATAGAGCAAATGAGAAAAACATTTCCTGCAGACCATCCCCATGGTGTCAATCCAGAAAATGAGGCGAGATGGGCAGCAGCGAGTACTCATCCAAATGAAGAGGATCTAAAAAATGCTTACGATTATTTTAAAAATCTTTTTTAGTTAATTATTTGTGATTAAAAGTTAGGATTTATGAAGTTATGATAAAGAAAAATTTATTTATTTCATTTGGATTTATAAGTTTATTTTTAGGTGTACTTGGAATATTTCTACCAGTACTGCCAACAACTCCTTTTTTGTTATTAAGTGCTTATCTCTTTAGTAAATCATCTAAAGGATGGCATGATTTTGTTATGAACAATAAAGTTTTTGGAAAATATATAAAAGACTATATGGAAGAAAAGGGGATAACCCTAAAAAATAAAATTGTAGCCTTGAGTTTTTTAGGAATTACTTTGGGATATAGTGCATACAAAATGCGTTATTCCCATATGATATATATTTTCCCAGTTATTTTTATTGGTGTTTCAATACATATTTTAAAGTTGAAAACAATAAAAAAGAGATAGATTCTTGATAATTTGTTTTATGAAATGGAGGAAGTTTATGATTTATTATTTTAGAGTTGGAGGTCCATTAATGTGGGTACTTTTAGCTTTATCTGTTGTTTCATTGGGGGTTATGCTAGAAAGAGTGATCTTTTTCTTGAGAAATGAAAAAGCAGTAAACAAATTATTTAAAACTCAAGTAGTTATTGCCATGGCTGAAAACGATAAGAAAAAAGCCATTGAGCTATGTAAAAATGAAAAAAATTGTGTTGGTATTTCAGTAAAAAAGTTCTTGCTAAGATTTAAAGAGGACAAAGATTTTCATCACTATGACCAGTTAATAAAAGAGATTGGAATGGAAGAAATAGGAAAACTAGAAAAAGGAGTTTATATTTTGGCCATGATAGGTGCCATAGCACCTATGGTTGGCCTATTGGGAACAGTTACAGGAATGATAAAAGCCTTCACTAGTTTGTCTGAGTTTGGAGCTGGAGATCCTGCCAGGGTTGCAGCTGGGATATCTGAGGCCTTGATTACTACAGCCGCAGGGTTATTCATAGCAATACCTGCTGTCACTGTTTACAATCTTTTGAATAAAAAAATAGAAAACACCGAAGAAGAAATAGATAAGGTAGTTACCAACATAATAAATACAATTCGTTGATTTTAGATAGGGGTTTATAAAATGAGAAGAGTAAAAAAAAGAGCACCAGGTCATTTTGATTTGACACCATTAATTGATGTTGTATTTCTGCTACTAATATTTTTTATGATATCAACTTCATTCGATAGGTACGGAAAGTTCGATATTAAGCTACCGCAGTCAGATGTAGCAGAGAAAAGTGAGAGCTTCCCTGTGGAAATAATCATTGATAAAGATGGTCAATATTTTGTAATGAGAGATGAAGAAATTACCCCTGTAGAACTTGAAAATATAGGCAATTATTTGAGTGGGGTGGAAGAGGTTACTATTTCAGGAGATAAGGATATCAAATATCATTTGGTCACTGATGCAATGAACATTATAAAAAAATTGGGAATAGAAAAAGTGGGAATAAATTTTTATGAGTGACTAATCAGGAAGGAACAATATGAAATATATAATTTTTTCTTTAATTTTACATTTTGGGTTAGGAATTGGGATGCATTTTGGTAAAGGAAGAATCCAGGAAGAACCTGAAACTATAGTAAATATGAGTGTTTCTTTTAATGTGATAACTTCAGAAGAAAACACTGTTATAGCAATGAGTGAGGATAATCAAGAAAATAAAATTAACGAGGCCCCTGCTCCTCCTCCGCCACCTGTTGAAGAGACTCCTGTGGAGCCTCCAGTGGAGGAAGTAGTTCCAGAAGTAAGACGACCCGAACCAATACCAGAACCTGAACCGACACCAGTACCCGAGCCAGTAGTGGAAGCTCCTCCCAAACCTCCTGTGAGGGAGCAACCGAAAGTTGTTAGAGAAAACACTAATACAAAGAGTGAAGTTACAAAAGAAGACAGTACTGCAAAAGATGTAGGAGTTAATGTATTTGGTGATAATAATAATTTTAGATTAAACGGTGATGGAAGTTATACCGCATTATCTGCTGAAGGAATTAACTATAAGTTGATAAGCAGCCCTCAACCAGCCTATCCTGTAAGAGCAGATAGAAATAGATATCGAAGAGATGTCTCTGTGAGAGCTAGGATTACTGTGGGACTTAGAGGGACTGTAGAAAATGTACAAATTATTTCTGGAAATAGTGGAATGGGCTTTGATGAGGAAGTGAAAAAAGCATTAGCAAGTTGGAGATTTGAGCCTATTTACTATCAAAATAGAAATATTAAAATGCAATTTACAAGAACTTTCCACTTTAAGAGTAGGCATTAATAGTCTAAGTTAAATAAAAAAAGTAAAAACTAAATTGATTGTAGAAAGTAATCATAAGAAAAGAAATCATAAAAAAATTATAAAGTAGCCATAAAACAAATTTTTAGTGGCTACTTTTTTTGTTGTTTTCAGACTCTAATAGTGATTGAGTTTATAATTTAATTATCTAATAAAGGGTCATTGCCATTATTACAGCTACTACAGTAACAAACAGAGGAAGGATCACACATACAACACAAACATCCTTATATGACTCTTTATGGTTGGTTCCTAATACTGTTAGTATTGTTATAACTGCACCATTGTGTGGTAGAGTGTCTAATCCACCAGAAGCTATGGATAAAACTCTATGTAATGCTCCCGGATTTGCTCCCTTTTCCAAGAGAAATGATCCCATATTTTCTAAAAATATCATTAATCCCCCTGAAGAAGATCCTGTCACACCAGCTATAATATTTACTCCTAATGCTCCTGTAATATAAGCATTAAAGTCTAATCCCATAGCAAAAGCTACTAAATCTTGAAATGATGGTGCTGCTCTAACCACTGAGCCATATGCTACTATTGCTGACGTATTTAAAAGTGGCATTATACTTGATGCACATCCTTTTGTCATAGCAGATACTGGATCTGGTATTCTTTTCCAATTTAATGCATATACAAGAAAAATACCAATTGTTAATCCAACAGAAACTGCAGCCAATGAGGGTAAAATTCTATTTAGAGAAAGGATTAATATTATTACAGAAAATACTGGAATAAAGGATATTCTCCAATCAGGCAAATTCTTTCTCATTTCTTCAGCAGAAAGAGTAGTCAAGTTATCTGCAGGAATCGGGATAAAAACTTCTCCATTTTTTCTTGCTTTATTTATTTGAATGTTGATGTATGACATTCCAAAGACCATAAATAAAATAGAGCAAACTATTCCCATTAATGGAGCAGCAGTTGTTGGGGTATCAAAATATGTTGCAGGAATTAAATTTTGTATAGAAGGAGTGCCAGGAAAAGAAGTCTGAGTAATTGTCGCCAGTCCCAGAAAAATGCATCCTGTCAATATTCTTCTTGGTAGTTTTGCTTCATTAAATAATACCACTGCTATGGGATATAGAGTAAATACAACTATAAATGAATTTACCCCGCCATAAGTTAGTAATAAAGTGGCTACAACTAAAGCCAACGGGGCTCTTTTGACCCCCATAACATCCATTAATTTATATGATATGGATTTAGCAGCACCTGTAGTACTCATCATTTCACCAAAAAACGCTCCCAACATAAATATCAGAAAGAAAGAAGCTACGTACCCACTTAATCCAGTGGCATAATCTTTTGATATAGCATCCCACAAATTCATTCTATTTGTTAAAGCTACAAATAAACCACCAATTATAGATACAGGAAAAATATACCATCCTCTGTATACAGTATAAACCACAAATATTAAACTAATTAAAAATCCAATAATTCCAATCATTTCTTCACCACCCTACTTTAATATTGAACTATTTTAAATATTCCTATTTATCAAGCTTAACATCAAGATACAAAATTAAAATAAGTTTAAAAAGAGAGTTTATTTATTCTAAAAATTTGATTTGACTATAAGCTTTTAATTTATAAATTTTCACTTTTGTGAAATTTTTTTATTTACCCAAAATAATCTCTCTAGCTTCATCAGGGGTTGCAATTGAGTATCCTAAAAGTTCTCCTATTGTCTTGATTTTTGCTACAGGTTCTGCGTTTGACTTGGCTAATATGCCTCTTGATATATAAAGATTATCTTCTAACCCCACTCGAACATTTCCACCCAGAATCATTGCTGTAGTTGTTATATTAAATTGTTCTTTTCCTGCTGCTGCACAAGACCAAACAAAATTATCCCCAAGGGTCTTTTTGGCTGTATTGTATAAAAATAATAAATTGTCAACAGTTGCAGGTAATCCTCCCATGACACCCAATACAAATTGTATATATACTTTTCCTTTTAATAATCCTTTTTCTATGAAATATGAAATATTATTTATCATTCCTACTTCATAAACTTCAAATTCTGGTTTTGTTCCATTTGCTGTCATTATATTTATGTAATCCTCCATTCCTTGAAAAGTATTTGAGAAAGGAACTTTATATGTATTTTTTACAAATGGTATCTCCCAATCAAATTTTGGTTCTTTTATTTTGTCTGCTATAGGTGAAAAGCAAAAATTAACAGACCCTGAATTACATGAAGCAAGTTCAGCTTTACAAACTGGTACTGCTGCTAATCTTTCTTCCGATGTCATCCCTATGGCACCACCTGTGGTAATACCAACAACAACATCACATTTCTCTTTTATTCCATCAACAATTTTTTTCATTAATTCTGGATTCCCTGTTGGTTCCCCTGTTTCTGGATTTCTTGCATGAATATGCACAACTGCTGCTCCAGCCTCCTTTGCTACTATTGCCTCGTGGATTATTTGCTCTTGTGTGATAGGTAAGTACTCTGACATACTAGGTATATGCACTGCTCCTGTTATTGCTGCTGTTATAATTAATTTACTCATATTATCCTCCATTAATTTTAATAAGTTTTACTTGTTTTCAATTGAGTTATTAAACGTTTATAAAAGTCTTTTTGTGCCTGTTTTTTTATTTCATCTGAATATTTAAAAAAACCTTCACCTGTTTTCAATCCCAACTTTCCTTCATTTACTTTCTTTCTCATAAAATCACATGCTTTATCCGAATTATTTAAAGTGCTAAATAGATTATCTTGCACAGTACACCAAATATCAAGTCCTCCCATATCAGCTACTTCTAGCATTCCAGTTGTAGCACTCCTAAACCCTGGTCCAAATTTTAGTGCAGTATCAATATCTTCTGGGGATGCTGCTTCCATTTCAATTAAAGTAAATATTTCTCTGGCTAAAGCATGTAGCATTCGATTAGCAATTAATCCTGGAATATCTTTTAATACTTTTACTGGTTTTTTTCCAGAGTTTACATGCAATTCATAAACCTCATTAAAAAGCTCTTCTGACATGTTTCCAAAGAACGATAACTCAACTATGGGTAATATATATGCAGGGTTATACCAATGGCATACCATTGTCCTCTCTCTTCTTTCTTCTGATAATTTCGACATCATTTCTTTCAGTGGCAAACTTGATGTATTGGTGGCAAAGATAGTGTGTTTTGGACAGTACCTATCTATTTCCTCAAATAGATTTTGTTTTAGTTCCATATTTTCGGGAGTTGCTTCAACAACATAATCAGCATCTCTCACAGAATCATGTAGATTGGAATGAAGAGTTATATTAGATAATGTTTCATTGATTTTATCTTTTTTTATATACTCTTCTTCTACCAAAAGAACCAACCCCGCCTCAATTTTATCCATAACACTTTTTCTGACAGATTCTACTTTTTCATATAAATTTACTTTGTAGCCATATAATGCAAAGTTCAAAGCTATTCCATGTCCCATAGTTCCAGCCCCAAGTACAGAAATTTTTTGTATCATAAATGCCCTCCTTAAAATTTAATTAATTTTCCTTGTGTGGTGATTTATATAAGCAAGCTTTATGCCAAATTGAAAACACCTAAAAATAGCTAACACAAAATTAAAGCAAATAAAAAATGTCCTATTTCTAGAACATTCGTTATTTTTTATTACATTTTAATCATTGGAATCAGCCAAACATTATTTTAACCCATATTTTTTCATCTTTGAATAAAGTAAACTTCGATTTATTCCCAATAACAAAGCTGCCTTTGTTTTATTTCCATCGGATTTCTCAATAGCATCTACTATTGCATTTTTTTCGCTAGTATCTGTGATTCCTTTTAATAATTTACTATCATGTTTGGCCTTATCTGAATTCTTTTCTTTTTCTAATTTTTCTACAAAAAAATTACAATGACTTATCTCTATTATCCCCTTTTTACAGATAAAGGCTGCTCTCTCTATTGTGTGTTCCAATTCCCTAACATTCCCTTTCCAAGAGTAGTTGTAAAATAATTTCAGTACCTCAGGGGATACCTTTTCTATTTTGGTAAATTCTTCCTCATTTATTTTTTTTATGAAATATTCACATAATGCGGGAATATCTTCTTTGTGATCTCTCAGTGGGGGAATATTTAATTCAACCATGTTTATTCTATAGTAAAGATCCTCTCTAAATTTTCCTTCTTCTAACATTTTCTTCAAGTCTGAATTGGTACAACAAATGACTCTAATATTTAATTCTATTGAATTCAATCCACCCACACGTTTCATAGATTTTTCTTGTAGCACTCTCAAAAGCTTACTTTGCAATATTAAAGGCATTTCTCCAATCTCATCTAACAAAATAGTCCCATTATTTGCCAATTCAAACAGTCCCATTTTACCACCTTTTTTCGCACCTGAAAAAGCTCCTTCATCATAACCAAATAACTCTGATTCAATAAGTTCTTTGGGAATGGAAGCACAGTTTATTTTAACATAGTTATTTATTGCTCTGTTACTTAGCTGCTGTATTGCATTGGCAAATATTTCTTTACCAACACCTGTTTCTCCAGTTATTAATATGGGAAAGTTGGATTGTGCATATTCTTCAATTGCTTTCTTCAATTTTTTCATTGCAGAGGAGTTGCCTATCACTTTAGATAGTGGATACCAATTTTCTTTATATTGGACCAGTTCATTTTTAATTTTCTCATTTTCATCCTTAATTTTTTCAAATTCTTCTTTCAAATTTTCAAATTCTGACAGATCACTCATTGTAGTCATTGCCATAGCACCAATTACTGAATCTTCATCTTTTAGTGGAAATCTGTTACATACAATAGTTACATCTTTTTTTAAGTTATAATCATAAAAATTCATTATTGATCCAATTTCAGGTGTTCCATTTTTCAAGATTCTCATCATCTGAGTATTAGGAATAATATCTTTTACATGTGCTCCAAGAGCATCTTTTTGATTTATTCCCAAAAATTGTGCGTAATTTTCGTTCATATAGATAATTTTACCAGTATTATCAATAATGACAAAGTTTGGAAATGATTCTAACGCTTTCTTTAATAAAATATTTTCATCTAACAATAACAGCCCTCCTTTTCTATAAATAGCCACACGGAATCTATAACATCTATATTTAGATATTTTTTTCTGCATAATTTTAATCACTATCTGCTTTTCTTAATTTGTAACAAATAATTTAACGACATTTTTATTAATTGATCTGTACAGTTATTTACATGAGCAAGTTTCATGCCAAATTGAAAATATTGAAAAACAGTCGAAGATAAATTAAAAACGTCCTATTTCTAGGACATTTGTTGTTTATTGTGACACTTAACCTGTTGACTCAAACAACAAATTATTAAATAATAAAATATTAAATAATAGAACAAAAAAAGAAAAAAAGATTATGTAAAATGAAATTAATATTATTTTTGAAAGTTAAAGAGTTTTTTTATAAATCTAACATAAAATTATATGACTAAATTTATAAAATCCAATTACTGTGGATATTTTCAATTTTTAATTATCATTTAATTTTAAAACTGAAACAAAGGCTTCCTGTGGAATTTCAACATTACCAATAGTTTTCATCCGCTTTTTACCTTCTTTTTGTTTTTCTAATAATTTTTTCTTTCTACTAATATCTCCCCCATAACATTTGGCAATAACGTTCTTTCTATAGGGTTTGATAGTCTCCCTAGCAATAACTTTGGCTCCCAAAGCCGCCTGAATAGGAATTTCGAATTGCTGTCTAGGAATCGCATCCTTTAGCTTCTCACAGATAGCTCTTCCTCTGGCATAGGCATTTTCAGAGTGGGAAATAAAAGAAAAGGCATCTACAGTTTTTCCTGATACTAAAATATCAACCTTAACAAGATGGGATTCTTTATAGCCTATTAGTTCGTATTCAAAAGAAGCATAACCTCTAGTACGCGATTTTAGTTTGTCATAAAAATCTATTACTATTTCTGCCAACGGCAATTCATAAGTAAGTATTGATCTATTTTCATCTATAAAATCCATTCCAATGTAGTTACCACGTTTGTCTTGGCATAATTCCATTATTCCACCAACATAATCCTTTGGTACTAAAATCTTTCCTAATATGTAAGGTTCCTCTACTTTCACATGTCCTTTACTCCCATCAGGAAATTCGCATGGATTATCAATAGTATAAGTCTCTTGAGTTCCAATTGTGATTTTGTATTCCACTGAAGGAGTGGTAGAAATAAGGTCCAAATTATATTCTCTACGCAGTCTTTCAACTATAATTTCCATGTGTAAAAGGCCTAAAAACCCGCACCTAAAACCAAATCCCAAAGCTGTGGAGGTTTCGGGCTCAAAGGTCAAAGATGCATCATTTAATTGAAGTTTTTCCAGTGCATCTCTCAAATTTTGGTAGTCATCAGTAAATAATGGATATACTCCAGCAAATACCATAGATTGAGCAGGTTTAAAACCTGCCAATGGAAATTTGCAAGGATTTGTGGCATCGGTTACAGTATCTCCTACACGAGTGTCATGAATCGTTTTTACTCCAGTGATAATATAACCCACTGACCCTGAAGACAATTCTTCTGTTATTTTCATAGAGGGAGAAAATATCCCCACTTCTAGTATATCAAAAGTTTTATTTGTAGACCAAATTTTGATTTTGTTGCCTCTTTTGATTTTTCCATCTAGGACTTTTACATAGGTAATAACCCCTCTATATTCATCAAATATGGAGTCAAAGATTAGTGCTTGCAAAGGCGAATCTTCACTATAATTAGGTGAGGGAATGCTCTCAACTATGGCTTCTAGCAAGTCGTCAATTCCAATACCAGTTTTTCCTGAACATAAAACAGCATTGTCAGCTGGAAGTCCTACTATATCTTCAATTTCTTTTCTTACTTTATCTACATCAGCAGCAGGTAAGTCAATTTTATTGATAACTGGTACTATCTCCAAATTCCCCTCTATGGCCAAATAAACATTGGCCAATGTTTGAGCTTCTACCCCTTGAGCAGCATCAACTACAAGTAAAGCTCCCTCGCAAGCATTAAGAGACCTAGAAACTTCGTAGATAAAATCCACATGTCCTGGAGTATCAATTAAATTTAACTCATATTCTTCCCCATTTTTAGCTTTGTAGTATAGAGTGACAGCTTGTGCCTTTATAGTAATCCCTTTTTCTCTCTCCAAATCCATTGAATCCAATAATTGTTCTTTCATTTCACGTTTGGAAACAGTCCCTGTATATTCCAATAATCTATCTGCGATAGTGGATTTTCCATGATCTATATGAGCAATAATAGAAAAATTTCTTTTGTTTTTTTGTAACATTTTTTCCTCCTCGATAATTATCCACTTTATATTATATCTTTATTTGACAGATAAAGTCAAGAGGATAAAAAAATATTTAAAGACTATGGTGCACTATCTTTTCGCTCTCATTTGACAGTCTTTATAAATTAATATATAATAAAGAAAAAAATAAGAAATTTTTTGAAAGCGAGGAAAAAAATGAGCATAATTCCCATAGATAAGGCTAAAACAATATTTAGCCAATATGTTTCCAATTATGATGCTGAAGATGATAGAATTAAATTAAAAACAAAACACACATATCATGTAGTGGATAGAAGTAAAGATGTGGCAGAGAGTTTGAATCTCTCAAAAGAGTATGTTGAACTGAGTATGTTAATAGGGTTGCTTCACGATATAGGTCGTTTTGAACAAGTAAAATTACACAATACTTTTGATGATACCATTTTTCCACATAGTGATTATGGGATAAAAGTATTATTTGAAGATAATCATATTAGAGATTACATAAAAGAAGATAAATACGACGATATAATTTATAATGCAATAAAATATCACAGTGATTTTAAATTAGACGAAACAAAATTAGATGGGAAACTCTTACTTCATTCAAAATTAATAAGAGACGCAGATAAATTAGATATATTTAGAGTGATATTGGAAGAAAATATGAGGATTATCTCAAGTATATCCCGAGAACAATTAGAAAAGTCCTATATTGCTGATGAGGTATATAGTGATTTAATAAAATGTAAAGGGGTATTACGTTCCAAAAGAAATACAAGTATTGATGTAATAGCTACTTTTATTGGTTTTGTATTTGATATAAACTATAAATTTAGTTTTGAATATGTGTTAGAGAATAAATATATAGAAAAAATCGTAAAAAACATAGAATTTATCAATAATGAAACCAAAGAAAAAATCTTAAATATTCAAAAAGTAACTGAAAAATACATGATAGATAAAATAAAAGAATAAGTAAAGTCTTGTGAAATCAAAGATAAAATTTATATTTATTTTCTTTCTTGGACGATATTTATAATTACTAACTCTGGACGATTGAAAATCCGAGGAGCCAAAGTTTTTTTGGAAAGACCCCTACTTAGCATATGATTAGTGATATGTTCCTTTCTCTTGTGCTGATGGAGTCCAGATGTATACTTGGGAAAAAATCCTTGATCATGAGCAAAAAGTCCATTATTAAAAATATAAGGTATTCTCCAATATCCACCATTTCCATGTCCAGATACTATTAAATCATAATCTCTTTCCAAATACTCCTCTATTTTTTCTGGACGATGAGCTAAAAGAATTTTAAATTTACTATGATTTTCAATTTGATCATAGGCTCTTTTCACTTGCAATAAAGAATTAGTATGCAAGCTGGCAGGATCATCTATTCCACTTATGTAGACATGATTTGTAGTGTCATTTAAAAGGAATTTATCTGTAGTTCCTTCCAAAATTTTGACTCCATAGGAAAGAAAAGTATCTTTTATTTCATTAATTCTCTTGCTATTGTATTCGCTATTTCCAGTTACATAATATATATTATATTTTCTGTAAATATTCTCCATCAAATCAATGGTACCAGTCATTGGAATTTTCTCATCAACTATATTCCCAACAAGAAAAATGAGATCAGGGTTTTCTTTATCTATGGCATCAACCAACTCTTTCTGTTCCCAGCCATAATATCCATTATGCAAATCGGTTATTACAGCTATTTTAATATTAGTGGATATTTCTTTGGTCGTTTGAATATTGTAGATACTTATTTCCAAATCTGTATTAAAGACATGAGGCGCTATTAAAAATCCAAATAAAAATAAAAATGCTACAAAAAAAACAATTTTTCCCATATATATTATAATCAATGAAAAAATATTGTTTTCATAGGATTTTTTATTTTTTTTATTGTTTTTTTCTCTCATAATTTTGACCATCATTATTATTGTTATTAATTATTTGCTTCACTTCAATTTTATTTTTTTAGCAAATTTTTACGTGCTTTCCAATCAGGCATAAAGCTTTCAATATAGTCCCAAAATTCCTTTTGATGATGAGGAAAGGGAATGTGACTTATTTCATGCAAGACTACATATTCTATGGCTTCTATGGGTTTTTCAATTAATTTATAATTATATGTAATAGTTTTTTTCTTTATATTGCATGAACCCCATAGGGTTTTCATATTTCTGATTTTTATTTGTGCAGGAACATGTCCAGTCATAAGGCTGAATTTTTCATTTAAATTTACAAGAATTGTCCAAAGTTTGTTCTTCATATAATTTTCAAAGATTTCTTTGCGTCTATCACTACTAGTATTCCCATTGCAAAAAATCATTATAATCTTTTCTTTGGAGTAAATATCAACATCTTCTCTAGAAGAAAATACTACATTAATAGTGAATTTTTCTCCCAAAAGATATGCAATATTATTACTTTCCAGTGTAAATGATGAGGTTTTAATTTTATTTTGAATATGTGTTAGTCTTTCTTCTATCCATTCTTTTTTTTGAGAAATAAATTCTTGTATTTCCTTATTCGTAAGATATTTTGGAGCAGAAACTTTTACCTCTCCTTCATCAGTAATTTTGATAATAAGATTCTTCATTTTTTTCTTCGTAATAATTACATTATAATTCATACACTTATCTCGATTCTTAAAAATGCTCTTCTTCAAAATCATCTTCAATTGGAAAATATTTTTTTGGAATAATTGGAGTTAGACTTATGTGAGATTTTATTTTGTCATCCCTCACAGACTCATTAAGAGTCTCAGCTCCATTTTTCGTTTCTGTATTATCATAAGAATTTTCACGTTCCAAATGAGTTTTTTTATTCCAATGATTCTTGACAATGTCTTCTAAAACAGTGTTTTTATATCTAGGGTCATCTCCAAAACACAGCAAAAAACTGATAAAAAAATCGTCTATTTCATAATCTACTGCAATTTGATCTAAGGTTTCAAAGGCAGTAACAATCAGATCAAATTTGGAAGAAACATATTTGTTAAAATTTTTGGCTATTTGTAATGCTATGGATTTTACTTCTTTTGGTCTTGTTCTCACCAGATAAGAAAGACCTCCGCTCAATTTTAAGAGATTTTTGTAATTATCCTCTAATATCCACATGGATAAATATCTTTCTTCTATTTCCATCAAATTAAAAGGATATGATTGAGCTGTTTCATCTATTTTGGGAAAAATAAATATCTTTTTATCAAATTGTGAATCCCATTTTTTTTCAATTAAATCACATTCTATGGAAATATTTAATTTGTCTTTGGGTAGATTGGCAACGGCACTCTCCAATTGCTCAATGGTGAATATAGTGTCATCAATGTAAATGCTCCCCAGTTGCACTTGATATATGTTTTCTACATCAACTGGTTGAGTCTCATAGTTTACTTTGATTTGAGCATCCTCATCATTTTCAGTGATAACATTAATATTGTCAACAAAAAACTTATCCTTTTCAATGGCTACTTTCATTTCTTTTGAAAAATCAGTAACATCAAAATTTTCTATTTTGATTTTGTCTTTTATGATATCAGTAGCAGGAATAATTGTAATGCAATTTATCGGAACTCCAGTAAAAGCCGCAGCAGTAGCTATATTATGTCCTTTTAACAACAAACTTGTATAGCCTTCTAAAAAATATGCAACACCACGTAGCGTAACTCCCTTGTTAATCAAAGTCATACATTCATTCACCAATTCTTGATTGTAACAAGAAGTATGGTGAGAGGGATATAAAAATCTGGGACCACTTCCCAAAATTTTATTTTCTCTGGAATAAAATGGAGACATTGCCTGACTTTGAGTCATTTGGTTGGAAACATTCCAGAAAAATTGATCATTTCCATCTGTGGGATAATACGGAATATCTGCTATGGCATAAATTCCTGTCTTTAAGTTCGAAATAATTGGTAAAATTGCGTTTACACCATCTTCAATTCCCATATATTTCAAATTTAATTTGTCGACTATCTCTTGAAGCTCATCACGTTGGTCTTCCAAACCATCTCCAGTTGCAATGAGATTCAATTTATTTTTATCCTGAGCAATTTTATATTGAACAATTGGTGTATTGTTAATAGTGAGGGCCCTTGCAATATAATCATCATTTGAGTGAATATTTTCTTTTACACACAAAATTGGTGAATCATTCTTCACATAAATAATAGCTGTAGGGCAGAAAAATGGAGATTCACTTCCAGAATATAATTTCAAAAGTTGAATTTCTGCATATTCGTATATATTTGATTTTTTAAAAAAATTGGCAAGCATCATGAAAATCAACCTCTATGTTAAAAACTATCCTAATTAAAACTATACAAAATATTAAATAAAAATCTATATAGCATTATTATATCATAAATTCTTCGTATGAGAAAACATTATATTAAAAAATAATGCAATTTTTTTTAATTTCACCCAAACATCCCTCTAATTTCTGAAAACATAGAAATATTAATAATTTCAATATAACAAAGAAAATAATCATATCTCTATTTAAAACTTTGTGGTATAATTTTGATGATGCTTTTAAGGAGGTACAATATATGATATTAAAATATAAAGATATAATTGAAAATGAAACAATCAAAACATACATAAAGAGAGCTGATGAAACTTTGGGAGCCTTGGGATATACAGATCATAGCTTTCCACATGTGATGAGAGTGGCAAACCTTGCCAACGACATATTAATAAAACTTGGATATTCAGAAAGAGAAGGAGAATTGGCTAAAATAGCTGGTTATCTGCACGATATAGGAAATGTCGTGAATCGAAAGGATCATGCTCAAACTGGTGCTATTATGGCTTTTAGATTATTGGAAGAAATGGGTGGAGACCCTAACGACATAGCAACTATAGTATCTGCCATAGGTCACCATGATGAAAGCACTGCCTTTCCGGTGAATATTGTAACTGCTGCATTAATATTGGCTGACAAATCTGATGTAAGAGATTCTAGAGTCAGGAACAGAGATATACCTACTTTTGACATTCATGATAGGGTAAATTTCGCTACCAAGAAATCTGAATTGGAAATTGAAAAAAACAAGCACATTAAATTGAGGTTGACAATCGACATAAACTTTTGTTCTGTAATGGATTATTTTGAAATATTCTTAGAAAGAATGCTCCTTTGTAAAAAAGCAGCAGAGAAGCTAGGTCTCAATTTTCAATTAATTATTAACGAACAAAAATTGTTATAAAGATATGAAGAAGGAGAATTATTAATTATGAAAAAATTTTTATTAGGTATTTTATTCTTTACATCTCTACACTTGGTATTTGGAGAGGAAATAGTTATCTATGGTCCTAACTCATCAAGGTGGATTGAACGGCATTATGGACCCATTTTTAAAGAAAAAACTGGAGTAGATATTCGATATATTTCTGTAGACGGGATTTTGTCTAGACTAAAATTAGAACAAAGCAATCCTAGAGCAGATATAATAGTAGGCCTTACATCTTTACAGGGTGAGATAGCCAAAAAAGAAGGCAACATAGTAAGATATGAACCACAAAATAAAGATAACATCAAAGATGATTTTTATGTTATTGATAAAGATTATTATGTAACTTCTTTTGACTATGGTTACTTGGCAATAAATTACAATAAGGAAAAAATTGAAGTCCCACCTGAAAATATCGAAGAATTAAACAATATTTCTCAAGGATTAATCACTATCAATCCTATGACTTCTTCCACAGGAGAAGAAGCATTGCTTTGGAGTATGGCCATTTATGGAGATAAATGGGAAGATTTTTGGGAAAAAATAAAACCTATAATTTATACAAGTGAACCTGGTTGGAGTGAAGCTTTTTCAAAATTTAGCACAGGAGAAGCTCCTATGATGATAGGATATGCCACTAGTAACATCTTCTTTGGACAAGATGAAGAACAACAAAAATTTGACTCGTTTTATCTGAAAGAGGGAGCTTATATGTATCTTGAAGGTGCTGCTCTAGTCAATAAAACCAAGATTAAAGAAGGTGCAAAATTATTCATGGAAGAAATACTTTCAGATGATTTTCAAAAATTAGTTATGTCCAGAAATTACATGTTCCCAGTGACCAATATTGACTTGGATGAGGATTTTAAAAATGTTCCATTGCCAGAAAATCCAGTAAAAATAAATGAAGAACAAACAATGGATTTAATAGAAAATTTGGATACATATAAAAGTAAATTGGTTGATATATTGAGAAGATAGTTTTACTAAAAAAACTAAGACAAAAAATTAAGGGAGTCCATAAATAATGACTCCCTTTTAAAATAATTATTATTTTATATTTTTTAGAATAAGAGCAGTTCCCATTCCTCCACCTATACACAAAGAACCAAGTCCATATTCTGACCCTTTTTTCTTCATTTCGTGGATAAGAGTTACTAAAATCCTGTTACCAGAAGCTCCAACTGGATGTCCTAAAGCAATAGCTCCACCATTTACGTTAGTTCTTTCATCAAACCATTTTTTGTCCACACCATGTTGAGTTGATAACTCAGCAATTACACCCAATGATTGAGCAGCAAAAGCTTCATTTAGTTCGATCAAATCAATATCTTGTAATTTTAAGTCAGCTTTTTTAAGAGCCATATTAATGGCTGGAACTGGACCTACTCCCATTATTTGAGGATCTACTCCACCTATACCAGTAGAAACTATTTCAGCTATTGGTTTCAAATTATATTCTTTAACAGCCTCTTCAGAGGCAAGAATCATCATTGACGCCCCATCATTTAATCCAGAAGCGTTACCAGCAGTGACACTTCCACCTTTTTTAAATGCAGGTTTTAAATTTGCTAATACTTCTGGAGTAGTTTTTCTGTTTGGATATTCATCAGTATCTACAACAATATCACCTTTTCTGCTGGAGATAGTGATAGGTACTATTTCATCTTTAAACTTTCCACCATCTACAGCAGCTATAGCATTTTTTTGTGAAGTATAAGCAAATTCATCTTGTTGCTCTCTAGTTATACTATATTTGTCTGCTACATTTTCTGCAGTAATACCCATATGAATATCATGAAAAGCATCTGTTAATGCATCATTTATCATATGATCAACCAATTGTAGTGGTCCCATTTTGTGCCCTTTTCTGATGGCTGCTGGTAAAATATGTCCTGCCCCTGACATACTTTCAGTACCTCCAGCTAATACAAGATTAGCTTCTCCAGATTTGATATTAGCATAAGAGCTCATAACAGTCTTCATTCCACTTCCACATATAATGTTAAGTGAATATGCAGGAACTTCAAATGGAATTCCAGCCTTTATAGCCACTTGTCTACCTACACCTTGTTTTTGTCCTGCCATTAGTACATTACCAATTACTACTTCATCAAAGTCTTTCGGGTCTACATTGGCCTCTTTTATTGCAGCCTTTGCCACTTCTGCACCTAACTCTCCTGGAGTCAATGTTGATAGACTTCCCAAAAAACTTCCTATAGCTGATCTTTTTGCAGCTACTACATATACTTTACTCACTTCGCAACCTCCTAATATTTAATAATACAATATAAAAATTATGTAAAATAAATTGTAAACTTGATTAAATAACCATACCACCTGTGACAGCAAGAGTTTCTCCTGTTATAAATGAAGATTCATCACTTGCTAGGAATAGTATGGCGTTGACAATGTCTTCCACTTGCCCCATTCTTTTTAATGGAGTTCTCTCCATCATTCCTTCTATTACTTTTTCAGGTAACTGATGAGTCATGGAAGTTTCTATGAATCCAGGTGCAACACAATTGGATCTGATTTGAGCACCTTTTCTTGCCAATTCTTTGGACCATGTCTTACTCATGGAAATTACTCCACCTTTAGTGGCAGAATAATTAGTTTGTCCTACATTACCCATTAATCCAGAAATTGAAGAAAGAGTAACTATTGAACCATATTTCTTTTTTATCATAATAGGTGCCACAGTTTGAGTGACGTTAAAAACACCCTTTAGGTTGACATTAATAACAGAATCCCATTGATCGTCACTCATTCTGGCAAAAGGAGCATCCTTTGTTATTCCTGCATTATTTATTAATATGTCTATTTTTCCATGTTCAGTAACTATTTTATTAACAAATTCTTTAATACTCTCTTTATTGGTAACATCAACAATCCCATGAGTTATATTATCTTGGGAAAATTCTGATTCAATCATATCACAAGAAAAGACCATGGTAGCACCTTCTGCTGCAAATCTTTCCACTACTGCTCTCCCTATGCCTCCAGCACTTCCTGTAACTAGAGCTACTTTTCCTTTTAACCTATCCAAAACTAATACCTCCATAAAAATTAATCTAATATAAAATTTGAAAATAATATCTTAAAGTATAGTTTTTTTTTGAAGAAAAGTCAACAATAAAATACCAATGTATTATCCCTGAAAAATATACTGAAGCCATAATTTGGAAAATGATAATTAATAATTTTAATAATTTTACTATTGAAATCTACCAAGAAATTTTCAATTCAAAAAGAGTTTCTAAAATTTGTAAAAATATGTTATACTATTGTTAATATCTATTTGTTAGTCTTGAGAAAATATTTCGGAGTTGAATAATATAATGAAAAAATATATGATATTCTTTAGCCTATTTTTCTTTAGCTTTATGACTTTTGCTATTCATCAAAGCAAGACAATAGAGAGAGTTTACTATGAAAGTAGGGTTGGAGAAGACAGACAGTTGGAAAGTTCAATTGAATATGTTAATAGAAGGAAACATGGGATGGCTGAAGTCTATTCAAGAAATGGTCTATTACTTGTAAAAGGCAGTTTTAGAAATGATAAAAGACATGGTATTTGGACTTTTTATTATGAAGATAGCACTGTATTGCAAGCAGTGGAATTTTATGAGAATGATTTATTGCAAGGAAAACAGTCTTACTACTATTCCAATGGTAAACCTCAAAGAATAGTTGCGTATTCTGACAATTTGTTCCACGGAGAGCAATTATACTATTACCCCAATGGTAGAATTCAATGCGTGACCCATTTTGAACATGGTGAAAGAATGGGATTGTGGAGATGGTACGATGTCTCTGGAAATTTGGAGGCTGATGTGATGTACAGCAACAGTAGAAGAGGAACAGCTTCTCTATATAATACCAACGGTACTTTGTCTTCCAAAGGACCAGTAATAAATGGTTATAAGAGTGGGGTCTGGAGATTTTATGATAATGACAGTAGGTTACTTTATACAATGAAGTACGAAAGAGGTCAATTGCTTAGTTATGAAGCCTATGATTTAGATGGAAGTCTTCTAATCGGCGAAGCCTTCTTTCAAGAGGAAGATGGAACTATCACTAGTATTGTAGAAGGCAAATACGAAGAAAGAGATATTGATTATCCTATAGATGACGGTAAATTCCCGTTGGGTGATATTCTTGATGGAGAAAGAATTCAATGATAACTGGATAAATACTACATAGTTTAAATAAAAAAATAAAAGATATTAAGTATTCAAACAATAAAAAGAATTGGTGCTACTATGCAATTGGCACCAATTTTTTATTGACTCTATTATTTATCTAGGACATCCTTGAAAAATGCTCAATAGCCTTCAAAAGTTTATCCATTGTAGTATCAGCTTGTCCATTTTCTATGCCATCTTTTACACAATGATGAACATGTCCTTCTAAGATAATTTGACCCACCTTATGTAGAGCAGATTTAGCTGCATTCACCTGTATCAATATATCCTCACAGGGTACTTCCTCGTCAATTAACCTTTCTATAGCATTTATTTGTCCTACGATTTTTTTTAATCTTCTATGCAAATTTTCCGAATCCATACAAGCTTTCATATTTGGTTGCTATTAATTAGTCTTTATTTTTATTCTCTACTTCAAGGAAGGATTCAATTAATAGCTACTCACCCCACTCAAAATATTTCCTTGAACATATAGATTATATCATAGAAAGTTTAGTTTTTAAAATTTTCTTTCCACTTTAACCCTCTTTCCACTTTAACCCTCTTTCCACTTTAACCCTCTTTCCACTTTAACAGAGTAGCTGAGTGCATAATAACTATTACAGAACCAACGTTGTAGACAAGAGCTCCTAAGATTGGACTTAAGTGACCAGATATAGCTAAAATTATTGCTACAAAATTCAAAAATAGAGATAGAACAATATTTAATTTTATAGTCTGTAGAGTTTTTCTGCAAAGTTTCATTAGATGGGGTAGGGAATCAATTTTATCGTTTAATAATACTACATCTGCAGCATCAATGGCAATATCACTTCCTATTTGTCCCATCGCAACCCCAACAAAAGACGCTTTAAGGGAAGGTGCATCATTAATCCCATCACCTATCATAGCAACTTTTTCTCCATTTTTTTCGCAATCTTTAAGAATTGCCAATTTTTGTTCTGGTAAAGAATTAGGAAAATATTTTTCTATTCCCAACTGTTCAGACACGTTTTTGGCAGTATTTTGATTGTCCCCAGTGATAAGCAAACTCTCAACATGAATTTTTCTTAAGTTTTCTATTGTGGAATGAGCTGTGTCTCTAATTTCATCGGATAGCACAATGCTTCCCATATAATGTTTATCAATTCCACAAAAAATAACCAGTGACCCTTTCTCCAAATATTCCATTTCTTTTGCTAATATTTGCAAATTTATTCCCATCTTTCTGAAGAATTCTTCATTTCCAACAATAATTTCTTTGTTATTTACCTCTCCAGAAAGTCCCATTCCAACTTCCATTTTGAAATTTTCTACTTCAAAATATCCAATGGCCTTTTCTGTGGAATATCTGTAAATGGCTCTTCCAATAGGATGTTCTGATTTACTCTCTAAAGAATTAATATATTTTAGTAAAGTAGCATTGTCAACGGAGTCACTAGTGAAAACTTCTTCTACTTGTAAATGTCCATGAGTCAGTGTTCCAGTTTTGTCAAAGGCAATTTTTGTGACCTGCCCCAATCTTTCAATTGTCTCCCCAGCTTTAACTAAAATTCCATATTTTGTGAGATTTCCAATGGAAGCTATTATGGAAGTGGGAGTAGCAAGAACCAAAGCACATGGGCAAAATACTACCAAAATAGTAACGCTTCTAATGACATCCTTAGTAATTATTCCAGTAATAAGTGAGGCTGTTAGAGCCATCACTACTATCCACGTTGCCCATTTATCTGTAGTTTTTACAATTTGTGCCTTATCTGCATTGACTGATTTTACTAATTCTATCATTTTTTGCAAAGAACTGTCATCGCCGACTTTTGTAGCTCTAATTTCCAATGGAGCAAGTTGATTTATTGTTCCACTATAGACTTCATCTCCTAATATTTTATCCACTGGGATGTACTCTCCTGTCATCAAAGATTGATCAATAGACGAGGCACCTTTGGTAATTATCCCGTCTACAACAATGGTTTCTCCAGGCAAAATCTTAACAACATCTCCAATTACGACCTCTTTAGGGTCTACTATTTCCTCTTGGTTTCCTCTGATAATTCTGGCTGTTTTAGGAGCCAAATCTATTAGTTTTTCAATATTAGATCTGGCCTTTCCCACTGTATGCTCCTCCAATAGAGCTCCCAGCGTCATTATAAAAGCCACTTCTCCAGAAGCAAAAACCTCTCCAATTACCACTGTAGCCACTAATGCAATGGAAACCAATACGTCTGCTTTAATATCAAAATCCTTTATTAAGGCTTCCACTGCACCTTTAATTATTGGGAGCCCACATAAAATTATGGATACCCATGCTAAGTCAACATTAAAAATTTGAATCTTAAAAAAACTCAAAACAAGTCCTACCAACGATATGAAAAGCTTTCCCAATGTAATTTTTTCTTCTTTAGTCCACATAATATATTCTTCCTTTTTTCAAATTTATACCCTAAGGGGTATAGGTATAATGTATTATAAAAAATAACTTTTGTCAATATTAAAAAGGAAACTGTCAAAATTTTTTAGTTTTTCAACAGTCCCTTGGAAAGCACTTTTTGAATAGTCTCCATCTTCGGAATAAATATATAATTCTTTAGTTATTCATCCACTCTATTTGCTTATTTTCATATTTTCTTCTGAGATAATTTTAAACACGAATCCTTCAGATTAATGTTACTATTTCTTTTTATAGATTTTCCATAATATCAAAAATAAATGATCCTACCAATTTTGAAGTCTTATTATCCATATCATAATCTGGATTTACTTCAGCAAAATCCACACAAACAACCTTTCCACTCTTTATTAACTCTCTCAAAATTCTTTTTCCTTTTTTGGGATTAAGACCCATAATAGTCGGAGCTGAAACGCCTGGAGCATCTGCTCCATCAAAAACATCCATACAGAAAGTTATGTAGACAATATCTACAGTTACCAAAAACTTTTTTAGCTCTTCATTGATAATAGTTTCATCTAATTCTTCATCCAAAACTAGAACATTATGACTTTTGGCAGTATCTATTAATCTTTTGGTATTTCCTTGCTTTTTAAATCCAACGATGGAATATCTTACATTTTTATCCTTGTCTAATATTTGCTTGAAAGAAGTCCCAGAAGTTGGACCATTGTCATATGGTCTCATATCTAGATGAGCATCAAAGTTAATAATCCCTATACTGCAATCTGGATAAGCCTTTCTCACTCCATAATAAGAGCCATAGGCTATATCGTGTCCCCCTCCAAGACCTATTGGAAATGAATTTTTTCCTATTACATCAAAAATTTTTTCTCCATATTCCACTTGAGCTTCTTCTAAAGTCTTATTTTTGAGGTTTCCCAAATCATATATTTTTATTCCATCTATCACAGGAAAAGAACTCATAGCTTTTCTTATGGCATCAGAACCTTTGTCAGTTCCTTTTCTTCCTTGGTTTCTTATTACCCCATCATCTGTATCATATCCAACAAAGCAAACGCTTTTTCCTTGAGTGATTTCTTCAAAAGGCTTTATTATCTGCCAAAATCTAAGATCAACTTCTTCATCGCTATCAAACCTACCACTCCACAAATTTTTCATATAGACTATACCTCCACTTTTTTAGATTAGCAGCACTCTCTTATTGATACTTGTTCTCAGTTTTCTACGACTTTTTTGAAAAGTATCCATTAATAAATCCCAGAATCCCAACTACAACTGAAAATTTTATCATCACAGGCTTAATCAAATTATCCATTCTAATACTCAAAGCTCCATCTAAAGTAAAAATAGAAAATATTTGTATACCAACTAATGTTACTCCCATCAAAATAAAAATCATAACACATATAGTAAAAATTGTCTTAATAATATTTTTCATATGATCTCCTTATTCACATTAACCAAAAATAGGTAAAGTTCCCAAGGCTATTAGTATTGCCACTATAATAGCAGGAATAGCGTAATGTAAAATTGTAATTTTGAATATAGAACCTGGTTTGTCAACATCAGCTATTCCAGCAGCAATATACAATGGAGCTGAACTTGGAGGAATACACCCTTCATTGCTTGCCAAAAGCAAGAAAACAGAACATGACACAGCTGGTGAAATTCCAATACTTCTAAAGGCAATATATGCTATGGAACCCACAGCAGTAGTGGTGGCAGTACCAGAAAATGGCCCTACCATCATGCTGACAAGAAGTGCAATGAGACCAATCACTAAAAATTTCGAGTGCCCAGCTATTAGATTCATAATAGTGGTTATTTCTTCCTGTAATCCAAGTAAAATTAAAATACGACTGGCAGTAAAGGCAGCAAAGAGAAGCACCCCAACTTCAGAATACTTACCAATTCCTTTTTGTATATATTCAAACCATTCACTAAAGGTATGAGGTAATTTTCTCCATCCCTCTATAATAGTTATGACAGACATTAGTATAGGTATCCAGACTAACATAGATATGGATCTCACTCCCATGAGACCAAAAGAATTCTGTGAAGTTAGGTATCTGGAAATAGGTCCCATAGTAATCAATAATGGAATAATAACTCCTAAAAAAATACTAAGGGAAGTCCCGTTTTCTTTCAAGGCAGTACCTATGGGGAGGATTAATTCCTTGGGAACAGCTTTAATTTTTTTCCTTCTAACATATATAAAAACAAGGACTAGTCTAGTAATTAAAAGATATACTGCTGAAGTAAATAAAGTGGCATAGAGTCCGCTACTTGTTAATTCTGCTGCAACAGCAGGCATTCCAAGAAGTAAAAACATGGAAGAAGATGGTGGAAAGGCAATTCCAAGACCTGCATTTCCTGCAACAATCACTGCTGCATCTTCCTTAGTCCACCCAGTTTCCCTCATCCACGGAATAGTAATAGAACCTACAGCAGAAGCATTTCCAGAACCAGAACCTGAGACCATTCCAAACAAAGCACTGGCAATTGTGGAAACATATGCTGGTCCCCCAGAGAATCTCCCAAGAACTGAATTTAGTATCTTAACTAGTCTTTCAATAACTCCTGTGGTCCCCATTAGATAGGCCATAAACACAAAGGACAATGAAGCAAATAGAGTTTCCTGTCCCATAGCAAAATTTAATCCTTCCATAGCCAAAGTTTTGGGACTAGCTCCTTTTATTGAACCAATTATCAAAAGAAGTAATACAGACCAAATCATGGCTTCAGCCATTTTCCTCTTGAAGAGAGTATTTAAAGCAATAATTGTTACGATATAAATTATTAGGGATATTGTTCCTAATCCAACATTTTCCAGAATATCCAGGATACCCATAAAATCCTCCTTAAAGTTTTCGTATTTTATAAAGTGTACGTTTTTTTATGTGTTATAGGAAATTTTTACTCCAACAGTTGAGTTTTGAAAATTAATGATTACTTTACTTTTGTTGATTAAATGGGGACGAAGTGCAGTTAATTATGATAAAAAAAGAAACAATTAAAGGCCAACATCAATACTTCAGAAAGATTTGAATTCTTTATCACATTTAGACTATTTTATTATATTTTCATTTTTATTTCAATAAAATTATTTTTTAGAAACTGAAAAGGTCATTGTTTAAGAAAAAGACTTTACTTAATAGAAAATTATTGCATTTGCAGTATGTTGACAATTTATAATAGTGTGGTATACTCAAGTCATGGAAAGAGTATCAAAAATTTAAATTTGAATTAGAACACTTTAAAATTTTAAAACTTTAAAAATTTAGGAGATGATTATTATGCCAGCTTTTGCAAATCCCTTTGAGGGAAATGTTCCAAGAAAAATAACCAAAGAAGAATTGATTCAGGCAATTAGGGTAGATATTGCATCTGAACTTGAGGCTATTTATTTGTATGATGCTCATGTTATGGCAACAGATGACCCTATAGCCAAAAAAGTACTTGCAGATATTAGAGATGAGGAAAAGGAACATGTAGGAGAGCTAATGGCTTTAATGCGTTACTTAGATCCAGAACTAGCACGACTAATGACAAATGGTGAAAGTGAAGTCAAAGAAATGATGGAAGAATTAGGAATAAAAGAACCAAAGGTTGAGTAAGTTTGCGGTAGATAAATTCCACAAACTGACAAAACATCTTAAAATTATAAAATCCCTTTAGATAACCTTTTGGGATTTTATTTTTGAATTAAGTTTAATTTAAAAACCTAACAAACTAAAATATTCAGAGGAGAAATATTGTGCGTAGAAAAGACAGAGAAATAATTGACGAAGAGATTATTGAAAAAATAATAAAAAGCTGTAGCAGTTGTAGGATAGGTTTGGTTGACGATGGAGAAGCCTATATTGTACCATTGAATTTTGGATATGAAAAGTTAGAAAATAAAATTAATTTATATTTTCATGGGGCCAAAGAAGGTAGAAAAATTGATATAATTAACAAAATCAATAAAGGTACCTTTCAAATGGATACAGACAATAAGCTACATGAGGCAGAAAAGGCTTGTGGGTATTCCTACAGATTTGCAAGCATAATGGGAGTTGGAGAAATTTATCTCTTATCATCCAATGAAGAAAAAATAAAGGGACTCAATTTTATTATGAGTCAATACACTGGTAAATCCAAGTGGGATTTTGACGAAGAAAAGTTGAATGCTACAACAGTAATTAAGTTGGAAGTGAAGAAATTAACCTGTAAAGTCCACCCATAATAATATTAAAATACTAAACATTGGAGAAAAAAATGAGCTATTATAAAAAAATTAACGAATTTTTAGAAGAAAATAAAGAAAATATATTTTCTGATTTAAAGAAATTAGTAATGGCAGAAGCCACTACTTCAAATATTATTGAGCTAAAAAATACAAGAGAAATTTTAAAAGGGATAATAACAGAAAGACTTGGTCTAGAAATAAAAGAACATCCCACTGAAAGTGGTAGAAATCCCATATCATTTCAATATGGAAATGGACCAGAGAAAGTGACTATCGTAGGTCACTACGACACTGTTTGCCCCATTGGCTCAATTCCAATAAAAATTGTAGATAATAAGTTTGGTGGTCCAGGTGTCCTTGACATGAAAGGTGGACTCATCCAAACTATTTGGACAATTAAAGGGTACAAGGATCTGGAAATTCCCCTAAATAAAAATATACAAGTAATAATCAATGGAGATGAGGAAATTGGAAGTCCAGATTCTTCTAAAATAATTTGTGATTTGGCAAAAGGATCCAAAGCTGCTCTTGTTTGTGAGCCTTGTGTAAGTAATGGTAACTTAAAGACTGGAAGAAAGGGAGTCCAAAGCTTTATTATAACCATACATGGAAAGTCTGGTCATGCAGGAAACAATCACAAAGACGGCATCAATGCAATCGAAGAAATGGCAAGAGAAATACAAGCTTTTCATGAACTCACCAATTACCAAGAGGGAACCACAATTAGTGTAGGGTCATGCCAAGGGGGAACAAAGTTAAATGTTATCCCTGAGCTGGCAACTTTTGGCATTGATTGTCGTTATACAACTGTTGAGTCAGGACAAAAAATAGCCAAGGCAATTTTTGATTATGTCCCAACATTAGAAGGAATAAAGAGGGAAGTCAAACATAATTTAGGGTTTCCTCCTATGGAACAAAAAGAGGGAAATATAAAATTATATGAAAAAGCAAAAGTTATTGGAGAGAAACTAGGGCTCTTCTTTTCTCATGAATTTGTAGGTGGTGGAAGTGATGGAAATAACATTTCACATCTTGGAATTCCTATTTTGGATGGGTTAGGTCCCCATGGAGATGGAGCGCATACCCCTGACGAATTTATTTATGTGGATCAATATATTCCAAGGATTTTGTTGCTTTCTTTGTTAATATTGGATATTTGATAAAAATCCCAAAATAAAAGGCTAACTTATTATATATTATTAATCTAGTCTTTTTTATTTTTAATTATTCCCTAACTATCCTTTGCTATATCTTTAAGTAATGCAATGATATTTTTTATGATATTATCATTAAATTGATAATCTTTAGTATGTAATTGGGGGTGATTAATCCCACAGCCAACACCAAAATAAAAGCCTTTGGTCTTTTTGGAGTAATATCCAAAGTCTTCAGACCATCTAAAGGGTTCTTTCAAAATTTGATATTTATAATTTTGAGAAATAACCAGACTTTCAACCTTATTAAAAAGTTCTTCACTATTAATGGTGGCTGGAAACTCATCTGTATAAACAAAATCATAATCTATTTTCAAATCTTTGGATTTTTCTATTACAAAATTTTCGATTAATTTTTCTAAGATAGACAAATCTTCTTCGTAGTGAGCCCTTATGGTAAGAGAAATTTCTCCATCTGCTGGGGAAGTACCAAATGTCTTATCTCCCACAGATATATTTATAATGGTAACAATCACAGGTCCAAAATATTCTTTATTTTCTCTGAAATTTTCAAGATTATTTATTAAATCCCCTATGACATAGGCAGGATTTAGACCCCTTTCAGGGTAGGCAGCATGGGATTGTCTCCCTTTAAGCTTGATAGTTAGTCCTGTTGAAGTACAGGCAAAGACATCTTTTTTTAATAAAATTAGATTTTCTTCGTACTCTGGTATGTTATGAAAACCATATATTTCTCCAATGTTTTCTTTTTCTATGATATCCTTAACCAAAAAAGCTCCTTCTCCAACTTCTTCTGCAGGTTGAAAAATAAAATATATATTTTTATTTAAATTTTCATTTTCAAGAAGAATGGCTAGACCTGCAAGAATAGCACTGTGCCCATCATGACCACATCCATGATATAAAGAGTCGTCTTCATTTTTTATAGCATCCAGATCGGCTCTAAAGGCTATATTCTTCTTTGCACTCTTTTCTTCATGGATGGCATAAAACCATTTATCAGTTTCCACAATTTTCATATCACTATTTTCTCTTATGAATTTTTTTATAATCTCCATTGCCTCTTTTTCATTCCATGAAAGACCTGGATACTCATTTAGTTTCTTTCGCAAATTTACTATTTTTTCAAATCTATCCATTTTGGCTCCTTTAAAATATTAAGGGGGTTAATTGTATTATGGTTTATGAATATTTACGCTATGTAGTGTCCAGACAGCACTTAGAAAGTATAATAACTAAGCTACTCAAAAGAAACTGTCATTACCATGTTTTCTAAAAATTATAATTTCACAGAGGATAACTTATTCTCCCAAATTTTTAGTTATACTTGTCTTCTATTATAAAGGAAATAAAGATATTGTCAATTGATAATTTAATTTATAGTTTTGTAGCTTTTAATAAAATAGATATATTTTTAAATGCAGGAAAGAACTGGAATAATGAATTTAAACTCTTTTCTTTAACTGAACAATTTATCAACAATTTTAATCTCATTCTTACCATTTATTTTTTCAGAAATTAATATTATTCCACAAAAACAGGCTGAGAGTTATAATCCTCTCAACCTGTTTTTTAAGTATAATTTTTTTTATTACATCATCTGGAAATCAAAAATATAAACTCCCAAAATCATTAAAGCTACTTTTTTCTCTCTTTTATTACACTGCAGGTACAATTACAGCTGCTGCTACATCCTGAGCAACCATTTCCTGCTTTTTTATCCTTTATCAATTTTTTGATAATCAACAGAACAATTACAACTAATATTGTTCCAGCAATGATATTTCCCATATTCTCCTTCAGAATCATAAACATATAAAACACCTACTACTTCTTTTTACTTTCTGGTCGAAATAGCATATAAAGACCAAATATTACTCCTGCAAAAGCTACTATTGTCCAAAAAGTAAATCCTCCACCTGAGAAAAGGCGGCCTATTTGATATACACAAAGAGCTACTATATAAGCAAAGGCACATTGATAAGCTACAGCGAAGGCTGTCCATTTCCAATTGTTCATTTCTCTTCTGATAGCTCCAATAGCTGCAAAACATGGTGCACAAAGTAGATTAAAGAGTAAAAGTGAATATGCTGCTAAAGGTGTGAAAGTATTTCTTATATTTTCCCAAATTTGCCAACCATTCTCTGCTACTTCCTCATGTCCACCAAATAAAACTCCAAAGGTAGCAACAACATTTTCTTTAGCTATTAACCCTGTAATAGCAGCCACAGCAGCTCTCCAATTGCCCCATCCAAGAGGAGCAAATATCCATGCAATAGCATTTCCAATCTTAGCCAAGATACTCTCATCCATGTCAACCATGCCAAATCCTTCATCCCCAAAGCCAAAACTAGAAGTAAACCAAACAAATATCGTAGCAAGTAAAATTATAGTTCCTGCTCTTTTGATAAAAGAAAATCCACGTTCCCATGAACTTTTTAATACATTTTTGAGTGCTGGCATATGATATGCTGGTAATTCCATTACAAATGGTGCAGGATCTCCAGCAAATCTGGTGGTTTTCTTAAGAATAATTCCAGATACTATTATTGCAGCAATTCCAACAAAATATGCACTTGGGCCTACCCACCATTCTCCGCCAAATAAAGCTCCCGCAATAAGTGCTATAATAGGTAATTTGGCTCCGCAAGGCATAAAAGAAGTGGTAATTATGGTCATTTTTCTATCCCTATCATTTTCTATTGTTCTAGAGGCCATGATTCCAGGCACGCTGCATCCAGTTCCAATTAGCATAGGAATAAATGATTTACCAGAAAGTCCAAATTTTCTGAAGATTCTATCCATTATAAAGGCTATCCGAGCCATGTACCCACAATCCTCTAAAAAGGCGAGAAATAAAAATAACACCAGCATTTGTGGAACGAATCCCAACACAGCCCCAACTCCACCTACTATTCCATCAAGGATAAGACCGCTTAAAGCTTCCCCTACTCCTATTTTCTCTAAAATTCCCTCTACAATTACAGGTACTCCAGGTACCCATGTTCCATATTCTGAAGGGTCAGGTTCCTCTATTTGAGAAAGTTCTTGATATTCCTCCAAGCTAACTTCAACTTCCTCTTCTAGTACCCCTTCTTCATCATATAATTCCGCTATGGCCACTATGCTTTCAGCCTCATCTTCTTCCACACCAGCATTTTCCATAGCCTCTTCAAAGGCTTCAATTTTAGTTTGAGCAATTTCATATTCTTCCATTACTTCTTCGTATTGAGTCTTACCTCTACCCAAAAACCAACCATCACCAAAGAATTCTTCATTTGTCCAATCAGTCATCCATGTGCCTACAGTGGTAATTGAGGCAAAATATACTACAAACATTACAATGGCAAAAATTGGCAATGCAAAAATACGATTGGTAACTATATTATCAATTTTATCTGTGGTGCTTAATTTGTTTATATTTTTCCTAGTAAAACATCCACCAATAATGGAAGCAATAAAGATATATCTCTCATTTGTAATAATACTTTCAGCATCATCATTCAATTCTTTTTCACAGTCTTTGACATCTTGTTCAATGTGAGATAAAGTATCCTCTTTTATATTTAATTTGGATATAATTTTCTCATCTCGTTCAAATAATTTGATTGCATACCATCTCTGTTTTTCTTTAGGTAAGTCATGAAGAACAGCTTCTTCAATATGAGCAATTGCATGCTCCACACTGCCATTAAATTTATGTCGCGGGATTGATGGCACTTTACTTTTAGCAAGTTCAATTGCATTAACCACCAAATCATTTAATCCCTCTTTTTTCAATGCAGATATTTCTATTACCTGACATCCCAATACTTCCGCAAGTTTTCCAGTATTAAGAATATCCCCACTTTTTCTCACTGTATCCATCATATTCACTGCTACAATGACAGGAATTCCCAATTCAAGCAATTGGGTAGTAAGGTATAGATTTCTTTCTAAATTTGATCCATCAATGATGTTTATAATGGCATCTGGTCTCTCATCCACTAGATAATTTCTTGAGATTACCTCTTCAAGAGTATAAGGTGATAAAGAGTAAATGCCTGGTAAATCTACTAAAATAGCATCATTATCATTTTGAGTCTTAATTTTTCCTTCTTTTTTGTCAACTGTAACTCCTGGCCAGTTTCCAACATGTTGATTTGAACCTGTAAGTCCATTGAATAAAGTTGTTTTACCACTATTCGGGTTTCCAACTAAAGCTAATTTTATAGCCATTTATAACCCCCCTAAATTTCTTTTATACATAGACAAATTTTAACTTTTCTTTATTCTAGTTCAATTAGTTCTGCGTCAGCTTTTCTAATTGACAGTTCATAACCACGAACTGTCAACTCTATTGGATCTCCTAAAGGAGCAACTTTTTTGATAATCAATTGTGTTCCATTTGTAATTCCCATATCCATAATACGTCTTTTTACAGGTCCCTCTCCATGCAATTTCTTTACAGTAACTGTTTCTCCAATTTTTGCATCTTTTAATGTTATCACAGATACACCTCCATTAAATATTTTTATGAAATTAATTCAGAAACAATGATTTTAGTCGCCATTTCTCTACTTATGGCAACTCTTGAATCTTTAACACCAACAATGAGGTTCCCATTATTTTCAGATATAACACTGACTTCTCCACCTTCAACAAATCCAAGATTACCTAAAAATCTCCTTGTTTCTTCTATTCCACCAACTCTTTTGATAATAACTTTGCACCCGACATTTGCAAAATTCAAAGGAATCATAGGCCCTCCTTGGAATATTTATATTTTATAAATTTTAATTTTTTTTAGAAAGTAACTTTAAATCCTACTTGAGCTACAGGTTGCCATTCCCAACCTTGTACTTCACATCCAGTAGTGTGTATATTTTCCATTCTTGCTCCAGCAATTCCATAAAGATTTACATTATCTGTAGCTTGATAATCCACTCTTAGACCAGGCAATGCATAGACTGTATAAGCAGTTTTTTCATCTTCATCATTATCAATTACATCATGAGCAAATATCTTTCTCTGAGAATATGTGAAAGGATCATAGCCACCTTCAAAATAAAAACTTAAAGTAGCTTTGTCTCCTTCAATAATTGGAGTAGTGTTAAACAAATACAATTCCAAAGAAGCAGTAAAATTCTTCTTTTTGTTTTCAGCCAATCTCTCATTGTAGTTATGCTGAGTCAAATATAAATTGAACTCTAGCTCAAAATTCCAAGGTAATTCGTATGTTGAGTACAAATCAACACCAAAATAACTGTCATGATAATGAGTACTTCCAAATTGATTTCTCTCCCAATTGTATCCAATTTTTGGAGCAATTATAAAATCAGTGGTTTTTATAAAATCATTGTTAAATAATCTTTCAGCAAAATTCCATTGAGCTTGGTATTCTAGTACATTTCCTTCAACTTCTCCTCCATCACTGGAGTCATTATTCTTATAAATCAATTTGCTGGCCATTTCACCCAGAAAATCATGTTGATAAGTATACTCCAAAGTTAAATCTGTATGATCATCTTCAGTTTCCCAGTAATCGTTTGTCTTAGGACTATTCCATGCTGAAAAATCTTCAACTTCAAAATAAATTGTTTGCTTTTCTGTGAGATTTGCTTCCCCTTCCAAATGCAAAAATCCATAGTTAGAAGTTAAATAGTCCCTGTGTCCGCCTCTTTTTTTGTGAGCACTGGATTTTCCACGCCATTCGTAGTAAAAGTCAATATAGCCTCCATTGGAATTATCTCTATAGACTGGTACTTCTCTAATAATCTCTTCCACTATAATATCTCTTGGTATATCATCCTCTTTGCCCCCAGCAAAAGCCATATTTACCACAGAAATTGCACCCAATAAAATTAATAATTTTTTCATAAACTAACATCTCCTTTTTAAAACACAAATATTTACTTATAATTATATTATATTACACTAAGAGTTATACTCCTTTTTAATTTGTAAGTCAAATTTTTTTAAATGAATTTCATAATTTTTTTAAATATACTTCTGATTATTCGACTTAAAAAATAGAAATTTCGTCAGAAACACCTGAAAATAATCAATCACACTCATGGCACATAGTTGCGAAAGAAAAGAGAAATAAAAGTTTGAAAAATTATTTGACATTCAAATCAAAATATATTATAATTAAAGCAAATCAAAGTAAAAATAAAATGTTTATAAAATTAATAAAGGAGATATAAAATTATGAAGACAGGAATTTATTTTGGAAGTACCACTGGAGCCACTGAGGGTGTTGCAAAGAAAGTAGGAGAATTATTAGGAGCAGATGTAATTGACGCAGCTGATTTATCCAATGTAGAAAGTTATGAAAGATTAATATTAGCTTCTTCTACATGGGGAATGGGAGAATTACAAGATACATGGATATCAGCTTTAGATGAACTAAAAACTAAAAATTTATCTGGTAAGACAGTTGCTTTCATCGGAACAGGAGATCAAAGCGGATTTGGAGATACTTTTGTTGATGCCATCGGAATTATTTATGATGAAATCAAAGATTTAGGGATAACATTAGTAGGACAAACTTCTACAGATGGGTATGATTTTTCTGGTTCCAAGGGATTAATAGACGGAGATTTTTTAGGACTAGTTATAGATGATGCTAACCAAGGTGATTTGACTGATGAGAGAATTAATGCTTGGGTAGCTCAAATAGGTAAGTAAGTGATTCACAATGAGTAAGACTGAAAGAATGGAATTAGGAGTATTTTTTCATATGCTATATGAATTAAACAAAGGTTTAAGAAAATTGTCTTTATTCACTTGCCCTGATAAGTATTTAGATAAAATAAAAAGTCATCTAACAAAATGCAATTATGTTTTTATAGTAGAAAATTTAGTTAATGGCAGCAGCAATATATTTTTTGGTGATGAAGAAGCAATTAATGTAATAAAAAGCTTTGGTAAAGATTCTTTGAGGAATTTTACTTCAGAAGAAGATTTTATTTTGGGTGTCTTGCTTGGATACAGTCAGGAACAGCAATGTAAAAGATTTTTGAGACAAAAAGAAAAAGAATATAAAAGTGCTAATGTAATATAAATATAGAATATCCTTTGGAAACAAGGGATATTTTATTATTCAGAATATAAAATTAGATTTTATAAAAAAATCATAGTATAATAAGTTCTAATAATAAAAAATTTGGAGTAATCTTAAATGGAAAAATTCTTCAAAAAAAATTTATTTATAATCGTTATCCTAATATTATGGTATACACTCTTTTCAATGGAAATATGGAGTGCCTATATACTGCCTAGTCCTCAAAGAATCATGAGGACATTTTATCGCATGATTTTGTCTGGAGAATTATTTTCTAATATTGGGGCAAGTTTTCAAAGAATCATTAGGGGATATTCCATATCTTTTACTTTAGCATTTATTCTGGGAATATTAGCCAAGATCAGACCTAAATGGACAATTTATTACGAAAATATATTGGAATTTTTTAGAAATGTACCACCTCTAAGTCTAATTCCTTTATTAATACTTTGGTTTGGTATTGGAGAAACTTCCAAAATAATAATAATAGTTTTGGCCTCTTTTTTCCCCATGTATTTCAATATCAGAAAAGGTATACTTTCTTGTGATACCAAATTGATAGAAGTGGGAATCTCTATGAAATTTTCTACATGGAGAATTTTCAGAAAAATTATACTCCCTTAGACAACTACAGATATTTTGGTTGGAATGAGACTAGGTTTTGGATATAGTTGGAGAGCTATAGTTGGTGCTGAAATGATAGCAGCTGCCAGTGGTCTGGGGTATCTCATTTTGGATGCTCAAGTAATGTCTAGATCTGACAAAGTTTTGGTGGGAATCATTACCATAGGAATATTGGGATGTTTCTGTGATAAAATTTTTAAATACATCATCCAAAAATTTATCTATGGAGGTGTTGAAAATATCTAAAATTTCTATAAAAAATTTATCTAAAAATTTTGGTTTGGAAGAAAATAAAATAGAAGTTCTAAAAAATTTGAATTTGGATCTGAATTTAGAAAAAACAACAATTATTTTGGGTAAAAGTGGCTGCGGGAAAAACAACTCTACTTCGCTTAATAAGTGATTTGGACAAGGATTACCAAGGAAAAATAATAAAGGATGATAAACTTAAAATTGGAATTATATTTCAAGAACCACGATTAATGCCATGGCTAAATGTCTATGACAATATAAAATTTGGACTTACAACGAATGAAATTTTCCCACAAAAAATACTTGAACTAATAAAATTAGTTGGCTTAGAAAATTTTTCTAAGGCCTATCCCCATCAATTATCTGGTGGAATGTCCCAAAGAGTGACTCTAGCAAGGACATTGATTTATGATCCAGATCTGATACCAATGGATGAACCCTTTGCAGCTCTTGATTACTTTACAAGGACAGCCATGCAAGATGAGATTATAAAAATAAAAAATATGACTCAAAAAAGCTTAATTTTTGTGACTCACAATATAGATGAAGCATTAAATATTGGCGAAGACATAATTATTTGGGAAAATGGAATAGTAAAAAATAAATATTTTTTAGATAATAATTATCCAAGAGATTTATTTTCTGCTAATTTGATAAAATTGAAAAAAGAGATTTTAAATAATTTTAAATAAAAAATGGAGGAATTAATGAAAAAAATAATTGCAGTATTATTACTTGGAATTTTGTCCCTTAATATCTTTGGAGCAGAAAAGAAAGAAACAATAGGAATCACCTATGTTAAATCTCCACTAAATGTCCCTTCCATAGTGGAAAGAGAGAAAGGAATTTTCAATCAAGTTTTGGAAAAATATAATGCTGAAGTAAATTATTTCAATCTCACTACTGGTCCTGAACAAACTCAAGCTTTGGCCTCTGGTGATATTAAATTTTTGAATGCTGTGGGAGCCACTTCTGTCATTCTGTCAGCAGCCAATGGAGGAGATATCAAGATTATAAGTATGTACAGTCGTTCACCAAAGGCTTTTATGCTTTTTTCAAAGGACAGCAATATCAATTCTCCTGAAGATCTAAAGGGTAAAAAAGTAGCAGGTCCCAAAGGAACAATTTTACACGAGCTACTAGTTTCTTTTTTGAAAAGTAGTGATTTGACAGAGAACGATTTGGAATTTATATCAATGGGAATACCAGAATCGCAAGCGGCTTTGATAAATGGAAGTGTAGATTTTGCATTACTTGCTGGACCTACAGCTTCCAATATGATAAAAGATGGATATAATGTGGTGATCAGTGGAGAAAATTTAGTAGATGCAACAATAGTAGTTAGTACAAGCAACAAATATTATAGAGAAAATTCAGATAAAGTAAAAGGATTTTTGGAAGCTCAGAAATTGGTACTGGACTATATTGATGAAAACTATGATGAAATAATAGAAATTACAGCTAAAGAGACTGATTTGGATGTTGCCACAGTGAAAGAAATGATTACAATGTACGATTTTGATATGACTATCAAAGAAAGTGACATTATTTCTATAGAAAAAACTATGGATTTTATGTATGATAATGAAATGATACAAGACAAAATAGATATAAACAGTTTGTTTTTAAAAGTAGATTAAAATTTAAATTATTTAAAATAAAACCTCCTTGAGATAACAGGGGGTTTTATTTAGTGGAGATCACTACAATTAACTTTTGAAAAAAATTCATAAGGAAAAATTATAATATTTTAGAGTTTTATTTTATAGCCATATTATGGTAAAATGAATTTATAAAAAAATATAAAGTCCAGTTTTGAACTATGGAGGAATAATGAGCAAAAATATAAAATTTATGGGTGGAATACTGATTACAGTGGCTCTTGGTATTGTGTCCCAATTTATAAGTGGTATTTTACCAATGCATTTGATTTCAGCTGGAGTATTTGCCATGCTAATAGGGATGCTTTTATTTCCTACGATAAATAAACATAGCTGGTCATCAGATGGGATAACTTTTGTTTCCAAAAAAGTCCTAAGGATATCAATTATTTTAATGGGTATTACTTTAAGTTTTTCTCAGGTAGTTATGGTAGGAAAATATTCTTTACTTGTAATGGTTTTCACCCTTGTCACTGCCTTTGGTGGTGGATATTTTTTAGGAAGATTATTCAACCTAAATTGGAAGTTATCCAGTCTTATATCCGCAGGGACTGGAATATGCGGTGGGTCTGCCATAGCTGCCATATCACCTACCATAGAGGCAGATGAAATCGACATGGCCTATGCAATTTCAGCTACTTTTATTTTTGATATCGTTATGGTAGTCCTATTTCCTCTTATGGGAAGATATTTGGTAATGAGTGATATGGGATATGGATTGTGGACAGGTACAGCTGTCAATGATACCTCTTCTGTGGTGGCTGCTGGATATGCCTTTTCAGATGCTGCAGGAAGATACGCCACAATAGTAAAATTAACAAGAACCCTCTCTATTGTTCCCATTGTATTAATCTTTGCCTACATTAATCAAAGAGTCAAAATCAGAGAAACTGGCACCATTGGAGAAAGAAAAAAAGTATCAATCACAAAGATATTCCCTTGGTTTATCTTAACATTTATTGGAATGGTCTTTGTAAAAAGTATTCTTGATATTCTAGTAATAAACGAAACTTTTTCTTTCATAAATGAAGTTAGTATAAGAAAAATGGCTTCTATTGTTTCCCAAATCAGCAAATTTGCAATGGTCATGGCTTTAGGTGCAATTGGATTAAAATCTGATTTCAAAAAACTCTATAAAAACGGATTAAAGCCTATGGTTTATGGATTTGTAATATCAACATTGGTGGTGGTTGTATCCTATTTCGTGCAATATGTTTTGGGACAAATATAAAGATAGAGTATAACTTTGTTTTTATAGGTGGGTCATTGAAGATGAGAGTGTTTTATTGGACATAAAAATATATATTACTATTTTTGTGTAAAAAAATCTGTTTTATATGGTATAATAGAAAAAAGATGTTCAACGGCGATCTATTTTTAATAAAAGTAAGAATGGAAGTATAAAAATGAAAAAAAATATTCTTGTGGCACCAGTAGTTAAATGGGTTGGTGGTAAAAGACAGTTGATAAAAGAACTAAAAGGTTTCTTGCCATCCAAAATAAGTTCGTATTGTGAACCATTTGTCGGAGGTGGAGCTCTTTTGTTTGAATTGCAACCCTCTAGAGTTTGTATAAATGATATAAATCATGAATTAGTTCAAATGTATGAAGTAATTCATGACAGTGTAGAAGAATTAATTGAAGAGTTAAAAAGGCATCCTAATATATCAGAACATTTTTATAATGTGAGAGATTGGGATAGAAATAGAAAAGAATATGAAAAGCTTGATAAAATAAAAAAAGCAGCCAGAATTATTTATTTAAATAAAACATGCTATAATGGTCTATTTAGAGTGAATAGTTTTGGCGAATTTAATACACCTTTTGGTCATTATAAAAATCCAAATATAGTAAATGAATCAGGATTACGTGCTGTCAATCTTTATTTTAATAAAGCTAAAATTGAATTTTATTCTGATGATTACGAAAAAGTTTTGAAAAAAATTAGAAAAAGTACCTTTGTTTACTTAGATCCACCTTATGATCCAATATCTGATACTTCAAATTTTACTGGTTATTCAAAGGGTGGTTTTGATAAAAATGAACAGGTTAGATTAAAAAACTGCTGTGATTTTTTGAATTCCAAGGGAATTAAATTTATGTTATCAAATTCAGAAACAGATTTTATAAGAGAATTATATTCAAGTTACAATATAAGTATAGTGAAAGCTAAACGCTCAATTAATTCCAATGGAAATGGCAGAGGGGAAATAAATGAAGTTGTGGTGAGAAATTATGAGTAAAGACAAAAACAAAACAAAAAATGATGTGGAATGGGAGAAAATATTTGACGACTTCAATGTTCTAGAAAAAGTAGAGAAAAATGGAATATTTGAGATAACATCAGATGATATTAAAAGATATAGAGAGCCACGTCTAATGACTAAATTTGATCATAGGATAAATCTCCCATCCATATTTTGTACAAATAAGTTGTCTATTCTTCCAAATTCTAGAGGAAGTTACATAATTTCTGATTTTAAAAATTATCATAAGTTGGAAAGCATAAATGAAGAATTTGAGTATGTAAAATTTCCAAGTAATATTCAGAGTATTGATATAAACGATATTTTTAGTGAAACTGTTGCAGTCAATTGTGCATACATTACTAGTATCTTGAGTGACTTTCTGGGAGAGGAAATATTATACCCCACCATTGAGGGAAGAATGAGTTCAAGTACATTTGATTTCAAAATTGAAAGTTTAAAAAGTGAAAAAATTAAAACGTTGACAGTAAAAAATTCTCAAATAGAAATTGATGGAGCCTACGAAGGTGTGGAGAGCCTTGCGTTGATAGAAGCTAAAAGAGATTTATCAGAAGATTTTTTGATTAGACAACTTTATTACCCTTTTCGTTTATGTAAGGAAAATATGAGCATTACAAAGAAAATAAGACCAATTTTCTTCATTTATTCCAATGGGCTTTTTAGTTTATATGAATATGAATTTTCAGAGTGGAGCAATTACAACTCAGTAAGGTTGGTAAAGAAAAAAAATTATTCTATAGAGGACAGAGAGATATGTAAAGAAGACATAACTAATATTTTGCATAAAGTAGAAATTATAAAAGAATCTTCTGAAATTTCTTTTCCACAAGCCAACAATCTTGCTCGAATAATAAATATATGTGAATTACTTACAGAAAATTCTTTGTCACGAGAAGATATAACAATGATGTATGATTTTAATGCAAGACAAACAAGTTACTATACAGATGCTGGGATTTATTTGGGATTAATAGAGAAAAATAATGTCAAAGGAATTATTTTGTATAGTTTGACTTCCTATGGAGAAAAAATAATGAAATTGAATTACAAAGAAAAACAACTAGCTTTTTGTAATTCAATATTGGCACATAGGGTTTTTAATGATGCCTTGAAATATTGGTTAAAAAATGGAAAAATAAGTGTGGGTATTGTTGCTGAGGAGATGAAAAAATCTGGATTAAACAGAGTTAAATCCGATGAAACTTTCAAAAGGAGAGCTTCAACAATAAAGGCTTGGTTAGAATGGGTAATTGGATTAACCAATACATATTAAATTATGGGTGGGTATTAGATGAAAAAAATAATTAAATGGGAACCAGAAAATTTTCAATTGGAAAAAAACACTACTTGGGATTTTTTAGAAAGAGGTAACTGGGCAACTCATAACGGAAATTATAGAGGAAATTGGTCACCTTATGTAGTTAGAAATATCCTTTTAAGATATTCAAAGGAAGGCGAAATTATTTTAGACCAGTTTTTAGGTGGAGGTACCACTTTAATTGAAACAATATTAAACAATAGAAGGGGAATAGGAGTAGAGATTAATCCTTTAGCATTAGATATTGCCAGAGAATCTTTAAAATTTGATCAGAATTTATCTAAGAAAATAGCTCTAAAAATTGGCGATGCTAGAAATTTGAACTTTATAAAAAATAATTCAATTAATTTAATTGCCACACATCCTCCCTATGGGAATATTATAAAATATAGCGAAAATATATCGGCAGATCTTTCGCATTTAGAAATTCCAAATTTTTTAAACGAGATGGGTAAAGTAGCTCAAGAAAGTTATAGAGTTTTGAGGGACAAGAAATTTTGTGCTATTCTAATGGGGGATATTCGCCAAAAAGGAAATGTGTTTCCTCTAGGGTTTAATGTTATGAATATTTTTACAAAAAATAAATTTATATTAAAAGAAATAATAATAATAAAACAAAATAACTGTAAAAATAATCCCATATGGGAAGGAAGGAATTTAAAATACAATTTTCTCCTACTTTCTCATGAATATTTTTTTATATTCCAGAAATAGGTATATAAATTTTATATATAAAAACAGAGTATGGAGCGAAATTCCTGAAAAATCCAAATTCTTATGAGAATTAAAAAAATGTAATATCTATGACTTTCTTACTCTCTTAAATGTGTGGTGCTCTATCCAACACAAACCACAGCAGGCTCCAATCTAGACAGGCAAGCTGAATAGCTTGTCTAGCTCGCTCAGCACCAAAAATGACCAGTTGCGATAAATTTTGACTTATTTTAGTGAAAAAATTTTAGATAATTTCTCAACCGCCACCATAACTCTATTTCCGAACTTGCTCGAGGATTTTGAAAGTAACAGATATTTTTCTTTGGTAAAATAATCCAAAAGAAGTATAAATCATTTTTAATTATTCTTTATAACATAATCAAACATAGATGTCAAAATATAATATTATCATTTTATTATTCCAGCCAAAATTCCCCTATCTATGCCTAACCCAATAGCTGCTATGGACCCAAATCTATTGGAAACTGCCCAAATAGCTACAGCTCAAGTTGCAGCCTCCACTATTTTAACTGCATTTTTAGTGCCTGCATTAACAACCTATGTATATAAGCAAAATAAGAAAAAAGCTGAAAAAATGTGCAATTAAAATACATGTAATTAATTTTGATTGAGGGCTATTAGCCCTCAATTTTTAATTTTTCATACAAATTTTTTAAACACAAATTTTAAATTATTAATTGTATTTTTGTCTAATTTGAGATACAATATAACCAAATTACAAAAAATTTTGAACTTCAAAGCAATATTTAAAATATTCTACACCGATTAATAAAAAAATTAGCAAAACAATAAAATTATAGTGTGCAATATTAAATGAGTAATGAGTTTAAAATAATGGAGTAAAATTATGGATGATGAATTTGCCTTTATGATTTTAGAAATGGTCTCAGAAATTCCAAAAGGTAAGGTAGCAAGTTATGGGCAGATAGCCAAGCTTGCAGGTTTTCCCAAGAATGCAAGAAAAGTGGGAAAAGTGATGTCCAATGCCGAATTATTTGGGGAGTATCCTTGCCATAGAGTGGTCCATAGTGATGGAAAATTAGTAAGGGGTTGGAAAACGCAAAAAACATTACTGGAAAAAGAAGGTATTATTTTTAAAAAGAGTACTACAGTTGATATGAAAAAATATCAATGGGAAATTTAAAAAATTCTATGATAATTTGAGGAGTCGCTATGGGAAAATGGAAATTTACCAATATTAAAAAGATAGAAGATTATACATTCAATCCAATACTTGAGAAGTTTTATAAATTAAGAATAGATGGATTAGTCAGGGAAAATATTCAAAATTCTCTTGATGCTAAGTTGGAAAATTCTCCACTACCTGTGAAAGTGATGATAAATTTAGAAGAAATAGAAACCAAAACACTTCCGGGCATAGATGAAATATTGGAAAGAATACCTTTTTTGATAGGAAAAAGTTATTATACAGAAGAAGCCATTGAAAATATGAAGAAAAATCTGGAAAAAAATTCAGCTTTCTGTATAACATTTGAAGATGAAAATACTAAAGGATTATTATACAATAATGAAAAAACTGATACTTGGAAAAGTTATGCTTATACCAAGGGAGTTCATAATAAAGATAAGAGAACTGCTGTGGAAAATCTAAAGGGTGGCTCCCATGGTGTTGGAAAAATAGCTTCCAATGCCGCTTCAGAGTTTTTTTTAATGTATTTTTCCAACTGTGATGAAAACAATAAAAGACATATTGGTGGTACAATACAACTAATTGAACATATCTATAATAATGAATATTGGAGATCTACAGGATATTTTACTGAGGATTTGGATAATGAAATTCCTTATGAAAATAATGAAAAAAATATTTTTGAAAAAAATACCAGAGGTCTAAAAATCATAGTACCTTATTATAAAGAAGGTTATGGAAATGAAAAAGAAATCATAAAAAGTGTTTGTGATAGTTTTTTTGTAGCTATATTGGAAAACAAATTAGAAGTAAGTGTAAATGGTGCAATCATAAATAAAAATACAATTTCTGACTATATTCTGGAAAACGAAGAATATTACAGTAACCAAGTAAAAGGAAAAAATAAAGAATTTACACCACTATATTTTAAAACTTTCACAGAAATAAATAAAGAAGAAATAGTAATCGCAGATAAAAATAAAAAAGAATACGGATTTGATCTATATTTTAGATATGATAAATCCATTACTGCAGGGAGAACTGGAATAATAAGAAAAATTGGAATGAAAATACAAGATACAAAGATACCATCTTATATACAAAAACCCTATAATGCAGTATTAATCCCCAACGATTTGGAAGCTGACAAATATCTAAAATCTCTTGAAAATCAATCTCATACAGAGCTTTCTCCCGAACATTTGAAAAATAAAAAACTAATAGATAATGCCAAAAAGTTTATAAAAAATATAGAAAAAATAATCAAAGAGCATGTGGATAATACTATAAATGGAGTAATTGTTTCAAAGGATAGATTGAATATTGCTGATGATGACATTGGTAAAATATTGGAAAAAGAGGCAATCATTCATGATGTGGGAAACTCTAGAATAATAAAAAGAAAAACTTTAAAAGGTCATGAACTTAAAGAATATCTAAAAAAAATAGATGTTTTAGAAAAGTTGGATAAAGAAATATATATTGATCGGTATAATAATTTAAATGCTGATAAATCTGATATATATAAAATTTCTTCTCAAGTTGTGAAGAGAATTTTAGTTGGTAATAATGAAATGGTAGAAATAGATATGAATAATAGCAACAGCATCGAAGATGGAAAATGCAACGTTTTTATAAAAATAGTAGATGGAAATGGACGAGAAATCAAAGAAAATTTGGAATTAAGCAGAGAATATACAAACATAAAAGATTCTTTGGATGGAACCAACAAAGAAATTATATCAAATAAAATAGAAAATATCTCAATTGTCAATAAAAAAATAAGATTAATTTTCACCCTTGAAGAAAATTATAATAAATCATTAAAATTTGAGTATTATTTGGAGGTTTAAGTTGATTTATAACAAAAAAGTTGCCTTTCCTTATCCCCTTCTTATGAATGGGTTAACTCATTATAAAGATGAGTATTTCGATTTAGATATTGAGTTGTTGGAGAATATAGATAGTATCAGTATTGAATATGATTTTAAACTGTGTTCCAAATTTATAAAACTTCTTTTGGAGAGGGGAGAAGTTACTCCCATCTTAATAATATCGTCAAGGGATAGCAAGTATTTTAGGATAGAAAATTTTGATAAAATAGATGATTCGTATTATGGTAAGATTGAAGTTTCTAAAAAGAGAATTTCTCTCAAAGATAAGATAAGATTTCAAGTAATAATTGAAAGTAAAAATAGATTAAATTACAAAACAAATAATGATTTGGTGGATTTTTATGATGAAATGAAATCAGAAATAAATATCCCACAAAACGCAGCAATTGCCATATCAAACGAAGTGGTCTTTGATGGAAATATAGATAACGCCACAAGATTATTTGAAATAAAAGTCAACAAAGAGCAGATTTTAGATATAAAAATACAGTTGTCAGAGGATATTATATTGATTAATTTGAATAAATCTTACTCAAACATCAGTTCTTTAAAAAATAAAAAAGTTTTAGATTACCCACTGTTATATATGGGATTACAAAAAGCTTTTTACGAATTTATTATCAAAATTAACAAGCTATTAAATCAAAATACAGTGAGCAAGATAAAAATAAGCGATATTGACAATAATGATATAAAAGGTCTTAATTATAAATTATATTCTTTATTGAAAGACAGTAAAATTGAATACATTGACTTTGAAAATGTTGACTATGTAATAAATGAAATCTTTGGTGATAGCCTGAATAAATATTTTCTTGAATTAAAGAGGTTGAGTGAAAGTGGAAATTAAAATATTAAAAGAGGAATATTTAAATAGTGATAAAATTTATAATGATTTTCTAAAGAATAAAATAGACACTGATAATTTTACTGATGAAATAGTTTATATAGAAAGCGAGGGCGATTTTCCTATATATTTAAACGAAACATCTAAAGAAAAAAGAGAGAAATTGTATTTAAAGGCATTAAAAGTTGTTGGAAATATAGTCGATGAAACCGAGCGAAAAGTTCATATGGATCCTAATTTTTGGTATTCCTATTTGCTTATTCATAAAAGAGACTATCTCCTTAAGAAATATCCTCAGATAAAAAAAGATATAAGTGATTTCAAATATATAATTTTAAAAAAATTTGATTTGGATAACTATATCTATAAATTGATTTTAGCGTCTCAATATATCATGGATAATATTGAAGACAAAAAAACTCAAGAACATTATTTTGGACTCGTCTCCAATAATCTGGATATGTATAATAATATCATCAAGTATGAAATATTCAGAAATGGGCAATTCTTGGTAAATGTACTAGGTATAATTGACAAAAACAATATCTCTGACCTTTGCAAAAAGAAAATAGCTAACAATTTAGATAAAAAAGAAGCTCGTTTTGGAAGACAAATCTTATTTGAACTACATAAAATGTATCCCACAGTATTATCTCCCATGATGAATTTTGAAGATTTAGAGCAAATTTTTCTTGAATTTTTAAAAAAATATTCAAAATTAGTATAAAAATAAACCTAGTCTATATTATAAAATCTAGACTAGGTTTGTTTTCGTTAGAAGTTGTTTATAAAAGTCTTAGCTATTATCCAAAGACTTCCAACCTATGGAAGCAATTCCATTGTTAAGACCAATGGTTTTGATGAAGCTTTCAATCAATTCATTGTCTCCCTTTCCACGAAATCTAATTACTGACTTTATTTCAATCTTATCTTGCTTGACCTCATCACTCATCAAATCAATCATTTGAAACTTATTATCCTTGATTTCCTTTAATAAAAAGTCTCTAAAATTGTATTCTTCAGATTTTTGACAAGTGAAAAAGATTTGATAATAATTGTAAGAATCTCCAAAAATATAAACATTGGTTAGCCTTCTAGCTATAGGTCTAAAAATAATATTACTAACAATCAATACAATAGTGGCCACTATTGCATAAATATGATTTCCGGCACCAGATAGGATACCTATAGCAGCAGAACACCAAATGGTAGCAGCAGTGTTGACCCCTCTTACATTGGTTCCGTCCTTAAAAATAATTCCAGTCCCCAAAAATCCTACCCCTGTGACAATTTGAGCAGTAACCCTCAAGTTGTCAGGATAACCAATGGTGAAAGGAAACAATGTAAACATTGTGGTTCCTAAGCAGACCAAAATATTAGTTCTAATTCCTATGGAATGCTCATTTATTTGCCTTTCAATACCAATGAGTGTCCCCAATAGTAAAGACAGCATTAAACGAATAAAAAATTCATATACAGTCATAGTAACCTCTCAATCTTATGAATAAATTTCATGTTAATCTAATTTTTTTATTATATCACATAAAAGTCAATTAATGAATATCCTAAAATAAAAAATATCCCATTGACATTATCCAAAATATGAAGACTTTCTCTATTTTAACAAATAAAATTCAAACAAGTGAAATCAAAAAACAAAATAACAAAGGTTTTAAAACAAAGTTAGTTGACATTCTTTGTTGTTTTCTGGAAAATTTGATAAAAATCCAAAGATTTCATTAATATCATATTTGATATTATTTTTTTTACATGTTTTTATAAAAATATCCCAAAGTTCTTTGCTATTTTTACTTTTTATTTGATAATTATTACCATAATATTTTATATATTTTTCTTTTATAGTGGGAAAATATTTATCCAATTGCTTATAAAAATACTCTCTGTTGCCTTCTCTAAGTGTAAGTCCCATATCAAAACAAATTATTCCAACTACATTGGCTCTAACGCAATAATCAAGTATTCCCAACAGATTTTCTTTTGTATCATTAATAAAAGGCAGAAGTGGTGTAAGCCATACTACAGTGGGAATTTGGTTATTATGGAAAATTTTTAGAGTTTCAAATCTTTCTTTTGTCGTGGAAACATTTGGCTCAATGATTTTACAAAGTGCTTCATCATATGTAGTAAGAGTCATTTGAACTACACACTTAGTTTTTTCATTTATTCTTTTTAGAATAGGCAAGTCTCTCAAGATTTTGTTTGATTTAGTCAACATTGTAGCACCAAATCCATATTTTTCTATCAACTCTAAAGATTTTCTCGTATGAAAATATTTTTCTTCCATATGCATATAGGGATCTGACATAGCTCCTGTGCCAATCATCACTTTTTTCCTTCTTTTTTTCAGAGAGGCTTCCAAAAGTTCAATGGCATTTATTTTGACTTGAATATCTTCAAAGTCATGATTCATCTGATAGCAATTACTTCGTGCATCACAGTAGATACAGTTATGACTGCATCCTCTGTATAGATTTATTCCATTTTTAGTAGACAAAATTCCCTTCACTTGGACTTCATGCATGTTAAACCTCATTATCTTGGATAAAAATTGATGTTTTCCCCTAACCTCTTAATAAAATAATTAATCTCCTATATTACTGACTATATATTTTAAAATAAACTATTTTAATGCAATATAGACATGGACTTCATCATTTTCTGGTGTTATACTATTATTATCAACATGTTGATATTCTTCAAAATCATAGGTAAAAGCCCTGTCTAAGTACATATTCCAAAGGTTTTCCCAAAATTCAAATATAATTTCAGGGACATTTCCCTTCAAAATAAATTTTGCATATTTTCCAGCAGGTATTGTCTTACTTGCTGTTTTTGGAGGAATATCTTCTGCACTGGTCACTTCACATGCAGCAAACATTGTGTAATCATCCTTTTCATTTCCATCATAGTCTGTATAAATCCCCAAAGTTTTCTGATTGGATTTATTTTTTATATTATCATATATTTCATTTTTGCAAAAATTTGCCCAAATATTTCCAATGGTTTCTCCTATTTTTGGATCAAGATTATTGGTTCTATCACCAAGTCCCACGACTATTTTTTCTTTCAAATTAACTATTTCATATTCCATTTTGTTCCTCCATTGTTTGTTTATTAATTATTATATCAAATAAAAGTCTCTTTGTCATTTTAATATTTCGCAAAACTCAAAATTTAAACTCAAAATAAAATTTATTTTATAAATATATATCTTTAATTCATATGCGAGAATCTCTTTTGTTATACATGCTTAAAGTCGACAATATCAATTACTTTAACCTCTCTATAAATAATTATTTATTTTTTTAAATATTACTTGACAAGAGCTATAAAACATATTATTATATATACATATATATAAATATTTTGTTTCAAAGGAGATTTATAATGGCAAGAACAAAAGCAGAAAAAAATATATCAAGCAACGATACAAATCTTGGAAAAAAACAAAACCAAGAAAATCCAATAAGTTCAGAAAAAACTAAATCAATTGAAGATGCTATGAAGCGAATCAAAAAAGATTTTGGTGATGGCTCAATTATGAAATTGGGAGATAATTTGGACATGGGAGTAGAATCCATTTCCACAGGAAGCCTTAATTTAGATGCTGCACTTGGTATAGGAGGTGTTCCCAGAGGAAGAATAGTTGAAGTCTATGGTTCTGAAAGTTCAGGAAAGACCACTATAGCCCTACATATTTTAGCAGAAGCACAAAAAAATGGTGGAATAGGTGCCTTTATAGACGCAGAGCATGCCCTTGATCCACAATATGCAAAGGCTTTAGGTGTTGATGTGGACGAATTATTAATATCACAACCCGATTACGGAGAGCAGGCCCTTGAAATAGCAGATATGTTAATAAAATCTGGGGCTGTAGATGTAATTGTCATCGATTCTGTCGCAGCATTGGTTCCTAAAGTTGAAATTGATGGTGAAATGTCAGACCAGCAAATGGGATTGCAAGCAAGATTAATGTCAAAAGCCTTGAGAAAACTCACAGGCACATTGAACAAATCTAAAACTACAATGATATTTATCAACCAAATTAGAGAAAAAATAGGTGGCTTTGGCTTTGGTCCTCAGACTACTACCACAGGTGGTAAAGCTTTGAAGTTTTATTCTTCAGTAAGATTGGAAGTAAAAAGAATTGGGTCTATAAAGCAAGGGGACGATGTAATAGGTAATGAAACTGTTGTGAAAGTTACTAAAAATAAGGTTGCTCCTCCATTTAAAGAAGCTTCTTTTCAAATTATGTATGGGAAAGGAATCACAAGAGTTGGGGAAATCTTTGAGATAGCAGTGAGCAATGACATTATAGCCAAATCTGGTGCTTGGTTTAGTTATGGTGACATTCGATTAGGTCAAGGTAAAGAAAATGTTAAATCTCGCTTGGAAGAAGAAAAAGAGTTATTTGCAGATATTGAAAATAAAGTATTAGAATTTTTGAAAGATTCTAAAGAAAATAATACAAAAAAGAAAACTCAGAAAACTGATGACTCCGCTACAGATGAAATTTTAGTGGGAGGAGATGAAGATTTGTAGATATAAATTTCTAAAAAACTAATAATAGTTATTCCTTGCTTATTAAAGCATAAAAATATATAATATCCAAAAACATCCAATTAGCCACTGGATGTTTTTTGGTATTTTCTATAATTCTTATTTACCAACTTATTTCTTTAATCATTACTGGATTTTCCCCATAACTTTTCCAAAGAAAAATCCATGGGATTTTCCAAAAATAAATCCTCTTCAAATTTCATTTCTTTATAATTCCCAAAGCCCCAATTACAGTATACTGTATATATCTGAGAATTTTTACCTGTTTCAACATCTACTTCCATATCGCCAAAATACATTCCTTCTTCTTTTACCAACCCTAAATCTCCTAGTATTTTATCAATTCCATAGGAATCAGGTTTTTTAGGATGGTCATCACTGGCACCTACCACATGAGTAAAACTCCATTTACTCAAAACCATACCAACAGTTTCCAAAGCAAATCTTTCATCTTTATTAGTATATATAGCAAGTTTTATATTATTTTGAGTCAAGTAATCCAAAAGTTCTTCTATTCCATCATATAATTTTAATTTATAATTCCAATATTCTTTATAATATTTTTTTATGGTTAAAATAGTATTTTCTACTTCTTCTTGAGTAGCGTCCTTTGATAATATCTTTTGGGCTATTCCAGAGATTCCATTACCAATTAAGTATTTTGTATCCTCCAAAGAGCATCCTTTCAACCCTAAATCCTTAAATGCACTGTTGGCTATTTTGGAAATGGCCTCCAAAGAATCAACTAGAGTTCCATCCAAGTCAAATATTGCAACTTTTTTATTCATTTCTCCTCCTGTGCTGCCTGTCATTAGCTCGCAATCTTTTATTTCAAAATAATTATAGCAGTTTATATTCTTTTTTTCAATAAAGGGAAGAATAAAAAAATTTAATATTATTGATTGTTTAGTATAGAATTTTTTCAAAAAAAATGGTAATATATTTCTAATAAGTAAAGGGGTGATTTGATGAGTATTGTTATTTACATTCTCAAAGAATATATTTTTTATATTAATATATTTTTGGTAATTATCATTATACTAATTGAAAAACGTAATCCACTATATACATTGTTTTGGAGTACACTACTTTTATTGACCCCTTATTTAGGATTTATACTCTATCTCTTTTTTGGACTCAAATTTAGAAAAAGAAGAACTGCAGAAAAATACTATAAGTGGAAATTCTCAAGAAGCCGTGAAATTATAGACGTTTCAGATAGACCAGATTTGTTTAAATGGAAGCAACTTATTTCATATTTGGAGGTTTCTTCTAAAAACAAGCTGACTTCTCTCAATTCGTTAAAATTATTCACAAATGGAGAAGATTTTTTTGGGACTTTGAAAGAAGACTTGAAAAATGCAAAAAAATCTATATTAATCGAATATTACCTCTTTAGATATGATGGTCTGGGTCGCGAAATAATCCAAATACTGGAAGAAAGAGCCAATGAAGGAGTAGAAGTAAAAGTTATAATAGATGGTTCCAGTAGTATAGACAAAAAAATGCTAAAAAGTATCAGACGTTTTGGTGGGGAAGTAAAGAGATTTTTTCCTTGGCATTTTCTTTTCCTAAAAATAGCATATTTGAGAGTAAATTATAGAGATCACAGAAAGATAACCATAATAGACGATAAATATGCTTACATTGGTGGATTCAATGTGGGCGATGAATACTTAGGTAAAGGCAAGATTGGTAATTGGCGTGACACTGGAGTAAGAATTTTTGGAGAAACTGCACTGGAACTAAAAAAAGAATTTTATTTTTCATGGGGAATTGTTAACAAAAAAGTTTTTGACATAGAAGATTCAGAATATGAATATGAAAGCGAAGTTATAACTGACTTAATTCAAAATAGAGGCAAGCAGGGTGCCTATGTCCAAGTAGTCAGCAGTGGTCCCAACTACCAATATAGAACCATGAGAGATAATTTTATGAAAATAATAATGGAGGCTCAAAATTATATCTATATTCAATCTCCATATTTCGTCCCAGACGAGTCTATCTTGGAAGCTCTAAAATTAGCAGCTACCTCAGGAATAAAAATAAGAATAATGATTCCATTTAAAACTGATCATATATTCCTAAAATGGGTGAACCAATATTTTGCAGGAGAATTACTTGAGTTTGGTGTTGAAATATATCAATATCAAAATGGGTTTCTGCATTCTAAGACAATTATTGCTGATGATGAGATTGCCAGTGTAGGAACTGCCAATTTTGATTATAGAAGTTTTTATCAAAATTTTGAGGTAAATATAAATATCTATCAAAAAGAAATAGTTACACAATTGAAAGGGGAATTCCATAAAGATATGAAATTTTCTAAAAGACTATATGAAAGTCAGTATGCTAAAAGGGGACCTTGGATAAAATTAAAAGAATCTGTCTTTAGACTCTTGGCACCAATTTTATAATAAATAAAAATTTTGTGCATAAAATAATTTTTCTTCAAATTTTTTATAAAATATTGTATAATAGACATTAAGTGATCCCGTAGCTCAATTGGATAGAGCAATTCCCTCCTAAGGAATAGGTTGTGTGTTCAAGCCACATCGGGATCGCCAGAAAATAATAAGGTGAGATAAATATGAAAATACTATTAATTGGAATGTTAGTTTTGGTAATATTATCAGGATGTTCTGTAAGTCCAAATAGTGCACAAAGAAAATATACTAAGTTGGATAGGCAATTTGATAGTTTGGTGGATGATGTAGTTGTTGAAAGTGATCGAGCTAAATTGGAAAGAAATTATAGAAATTTAAGCAGAAGAATGAATAGCTCTTCTGACCCAGCAATGGCTCCTCATCGAGAAAGAGTTGAAGAAAAAATACAATACTTGGAAGATTTGGCTGACTAAAACAAAATATATGCGTTTACAGATTTTAAAGGTGTAAACAATAATGTAATTGTGTTTGTACTTACTCAATAATGTGCAGACACTTTTTTTCTTAATTAGCAAGGAGGAGATATGCCTAAGAGCCCCAATCAAAAACTAAAATTATTCTGTATTTTAGACATGTTAAAGAGAAAAACCGATTACAATCATTGTATTACAATGGAAGAGATATTAGAAGAACTACAAAACAAATACCAAATATTAGCTGAGAGGAAGAGCATTTATGATGACATCAGTTCACTCAGAGACTTTGGTTACGATATTATCAAAGTAAAGAGAAAAGTAACTGGTTATACCTTAGCACATAGGAGATTTCAATTGGCTGAATTAAAATTACTAGTTGATGCAGTGCAGGCCTCCAAATTCATTACTCAAAAAAAATCCAACAGTTTAATACAAAAATTAGCAAGTCTAACTAGTAAATATGAAGCTAAAGAACTTGAAAGAGAAATTCATGTGAAAAATAGAATAAAAACTATGAATGAAAGTATCTACTATAATGTTGATGATCTCCACAGAGCTATTAATAATAACAGACAGATTAGTTTTTTATATAAAAAATGGAATATAAACAAAGAGCTAAAAGTCAAGAAAAATGGGAAAAAATATTTGGCAAGCCCATGGAAACTCATATGGGATGACGAAAATTACTATCTAATAGCTTATGATGAAGATAAAGGTGGCATCAAACATTATCGTGTGGATAAAATGACTAAAATTGAAATGCTTGATGATGAGAGACTGGGGAAAAGCCATTTTAAATTTTATAATACTGCTGAATATTCAAAAAAAATATTTGGAATGTTTGGTGGAGAGCTAGAAAAAGTCCAGATTAAATTTCCTAATGAACTTATAGGTCCAATTATTGATAGATTTGGTAAAGATATAATAGTTTCAAGAACAAACAATAACTACTTTAATATTAAATTAGATATTGTTGTAAGCAATCAATTCTTTGGCTGGCTGACTGGACTGGGTCCAGATATAAAAATTATAAAACCAGCCAGCATTGCTCGAAAATATAAAAATTATCTGGAAGCATTGCTAACAAATTATAAATAAAAAGTCGTATTATATTTGGTGTTTGATGAATTAGCACCAAGTATTCTACGACATATTATTTATTATGATAAAACTCATTTATTTATTTTTCTTAAGACAGTCTTGACTGCTTCTTCTATTGTAGTAAATTCTTTTAATTCTTCCCTTGTGACAAAGCTACCAATCTCCTTTTTGCTGTACCCCAGCCCCTCCAAAGCATCATAAAGTTCCTCTTCGATTTCAAGATAATTGCCTACTTTTTCATTCTGGTCTCTTGTGGTCAATTTATCTAAGATTTTCAATTTTCCTTTTATATCAAGTATAAATTGTTGAGCTTTCTTTTCTCCCATTTTGGGAACTTTTTTTAGATTTTTATAATCATCATTGGATACCAAGTCACGGATAGTATCTATATCAAAAGTAGACATTACAGATAATGCCAAAGTTATTCCTATTCCCTTGACTTTCAAAAGTAAATCAAAGACCAATCTTTCTCTTTCATCCAAAAACCCGACCAATTTGTAAGTATCTTCTTTTATATAGTTATAAATATAAAAAGTTACATCGTCTCCAATGGCAACTTGATCAAAAGTTCGTAACGATATATCCACTTTATAACCAACACCATTTACATCTATCGCCAAATAATCTGGCTTCTTATAAGCTACTTTCCCTTTTAAATATTCAAACATATAAAACTCCTAAAATCTTTTATTTTTAAATTTTTATTTTGCAGATTTGGCTGCACTTTTTTTACTTTTAATATCTTTTGTTTTTTTGTCTTTAGTTGCTGCAGTTTTTTCGGTAACGGTCTTTCCAGTGACTGTCTTTTTAGTAGTTGTCTCTGATTTTTTATTTTCTGTTTCCTTTTTAGAAGCAACTTTAGAAGCAATATTTTTAGTCGTTGGCTTTTTAGTGGCTGCCTTTCTTGTTTTTTTGACCTCTTCTTCATTTTCAACTAAAGTCTTTTTGGAATCTTTTTTAGCTATTGTCTTGGTATTTTTAGTCATTTTATCAGACAACATTCTATTTAAATACTGTCCTGTATAACTTTCTGAAATTTGGCTTACTTCCTCTGGAGTTCCATAAGCTATTACAGTCCCTCCATTATTACCACCTTCTGGACCTATGTCTATAATATAATCAGCTGTCTTAATCACATCTAAATTGTGCTCTATTATTATTACACTATTTCCTGCGTCCACCAATCTATTTAAGACTTCCAAAAGTTTTCTGACATCTTCAAAATGTAATCCTGTGGTAGGTTCATCTAGAATATAAATAGTATTTCCTGTAGATGCTTTTGAAAGCTCTGTGGCCAGTTTTATTCTTTGAGCCTCTCCTCCAGAAAGTGTAGTAGCAGGCTGACCTAATTTGATGTAATCTAATCCAACTTCTATCAATACTTTTAGCCTTTTTTCCAAAGATGGTATCACCTTAAAAAATTCATAGGCTTCTAGCACGCTCATGTTTAGCACATCAGAAATGGTCTTTCCATTGTAGAAGACTTCCAATGTCTCTCTATTATATCTCTTCCCCTTACAAACTTCACATTCTACGTATACATCTGGTAAAAAATTCATTTCTATTTTAGTTATTCCAGCCCCTTGGCAAGCTTCACAACGTCCGCCCTTTACATTAAAGGAAAATCTTCCCTTTGTAAATCCAAATAATCTGGCATCCTTTGTATTTGCATATAATTCTCTGATATCATCAAACAGCTTAGTGTATGTCGCTGGATTAGAACGAGGTGTCCGTCCAATAGGACTTTGATCTATATTAATGACCTTGTCTAGTTTCTCATAACCTTTTATTTCTTTATATTCCAACGGATATAATCTTCCTTTGTTTAGTTTGTTGAATAAAACCGGATACAAAGTCTGATTGATTATGGTAGATTTTCCACTTCCACTAACCCCAGTAAATACGCACATTACTTCAAGTGGAATTTCCACCTCTATATTTTTCAAGTTATTTCCTTTGGCTCCAACTAACTTTATGGAATTTGTCCATTTTCTTCTCTCCAGAGGAATTTCAATTTCCAAGTCCTTTTTGAGATATTTTCCTGTGATGGAAATTTTATTTTTCATAATTTCATCAGGTGTTCCATGAGCTACTATTTCTCCACCAAATTCTCCTGCACCAGGTCCAATATCTATGATTTCGTCAGCACGCATCATAGTTTCTTCATCATGTTCTACAACTATCAATGTGTTACCCAAGTCTTTTAATTTTCCTATGGAAGTCAAAAGTTTCTCATTATCTCTTTGATGTAGTCCAATGCTAGGTTCATCCAAAACATATAGAACTCCAGTGAGACCAGAACCAATCTGAGTTGCAAGTCTGATTCTTTGAGCTTCTCCTCCAGACAATGTCTTAGCTTCTCTGGATAAAGTCAAGTAATCCAGACCTACATTAATCATAAAAGACAATCTTTCTCTTATTTCTTTTAAAATTTCTTTGGCTACTTTCTCTTGCTTTTCTGAAAGAGCTACTTCTAAGAAAAAATCCAATGATTCCTTTATACTAAAATCACAGATTTCCATTATATTCTTATCCCCCACAGTGACTGCCAAGACTTCTGATTTTAATTTTTTACCATTGCAGACCTTACATGTTCTCTCTACCATGTATTTGTGCTCCATTTCTTCTTTTACTGAGTCAGAAAATGTCTCATAATATCTTTTTTCAAGATTTCTAATGGCTCCATCATATGTTTTCTCCCCATGAAAGCTAAAGTCTTTTCCCTCGTAATCAAATCTAAATCTTTTGTCAGAACCATTTAATATTATGTCCATTTCTTTTTCTGTCATATCTTTTATGGGCTTATTAATATCTATTTTGTGTGCCTTAGCCATGGCACAAAATATATCCCATGTCCAACCCTTTCTGCTTGCTGCCCCTGGTATATATATTCCCCCATCCACAATAGATAATTCTTCATTTTCTATTAATTTGTTAGAATCAATTTCCAATCTTTTTCCGATTCCTTTGCATTCTGGACAAGCACCAAAAGGGGCATTAAAAGAAAATAATCTTGGAACCAAATCAGGAATACTAGTCTCCTCATGGTCAGAGCAAGCATAATTTTCACTATAAAGATGATCTTTATTTTCTACATTTAATATTACCTTTCCCTCAGACAAAGTAGTTGCATTTTCTATTGCTTGAGTAAGTCTCATTTCAAAGTCTTTGTCATTTTTTTTGAGTACCAGCCTATCTATTACCACAGCAATATCATGCTTTTTATTTTTATCTAAGTTTATTTCATCTTCAAGATACAGTATTTCATTATTTACTCTAGCTCTTACATAACCCTTCTTTAACAAATTCAAAAATAAATTTTTATGAGTTCCTTTCTTTTCTTTCACCAAAGGTCCCAATACAATAATTTTAGACTCTTCATCAAATCTATCTATAGCACCAAGTGTTATTTCTTCCACGCTCTGTTTTTCTACTACCTTTCCACATATTGGACAATGAGCTGTTCCCACGTGTGCAAACAAAAGTCTCATATAATCGTAGACTTCTGTTATTGTCCCCACTGTTGATCTTGGATTTCTATTAGTTGTCTTTTGTTCTATGGAAATAGCAGGAGTCAGTCCTTCTATGCTATCTACCTCTGGTTTATTCATCTGTCCAATAAACTGCCTTGCATAGGCTGATAGACTCTCCACATATCTTCTTTGTCCTTCTGAATAAATGGTATCAAAAGCCAATGAAGATTTTCCACTTCCACTGACACCTGTGATAACCACAAATTTATTTTTTCCTATTTCTATACTTATATTTTTTAGATTATGCTGTCTTGCGCCTTTTATGATTATTTTATCTATCATCTTTCCTCTTTTTTCAAAACAAAACAATAAATGAATTTCATCTATTGTTTTTATAAAATATTAAATTTTCATCAAATTAATAGAAAATTAATAGCTTATTTTAAGCCATAATTACTCATTTTACTTCTGAGAGTATTGCGAGTAATTCCCAATAATTCTGCTGTTTCAATTTTCTTTCCATTACTAATTTCCAAAGCTTGTTTTATTAATTCTTTTTCTATTTTGGAGATAATGGCAGAGTAATAATTACTTTTACTTCCAATTTTGGCACTAATCATCTCACTCTTTATCCACTCTTTTAAGAGATTTATTTGAGCATCACCCTTTCTCTTTATGATTTTTTTACCTAGTATTGTATTGGGCAAATCATCCACAACAATGGAATTACCTCTGCATAAAGCCACTGAAGATTTAATGGCCGTTTTTAATTCATTGACATTTCCTGGCCAATCATATCTTAAAAGCTTATTGAGAGCTGGTTTACTTACCCCTTTAACATTCTTATGAAGCTCTTCATTGCATTCTATAAGATAATGATCAATTATTAGAGGAATATCTTCTATTCTGTCTCTCAATGCAGGAATATTTATTTCTAATACACGAAGTTTTCTATATAATTCATCTATAAATTTCCCTTCTTTTATTAACTCATCAAGATTTTCACTAGATGTAGCTATTATTCTGATATTTGTTCTTATTCCCTTGGTGCTTCCCATTCTGTAAAATTTTCCTTCTTCCAAAAGATAAAGGATTTTTGACTGAATTTCTAGACTGAGAGCTTCCACATTTCCCAAATGTATTGTCCCACCATTGGCCTTTTCCAGATCTCCAACTTGGGATAATATAGCCTCTTTAAAGGCTCCCTTTTCATAGCCAAATATCCGTCTATCCAGAAGCTCTGTGGGAAATGAAAGACAATTTATACTGATAAAAGGTCTAGATGCAGAATCCCCAAACTGATGAATAGACTTGGCAACACTGGTCTTTCCTGTTCCCTTTTCCCCAATGACAAGAACAGGCACTTCTGTTATGGCTACCTTTCCTATCATCTTGTACAATTCTACAATTTCTTTGCTTTGTCCTATTAATTTATCTCCATATTTTTTATTTTTGTTAGGTTTCTCAACAAACAATTTAGAGTCTTTTACAGATTTTTCAATAATTCGAACTAACATTTCGCTTTTTTCTGGCATCAAAACATAATCATAAGCTCCTGCTTTGATACAGCCAGCTACAAGTTCCAAATTTGAAGTCTCTCCTAGTACAATAATTACACCTTTTTCTTGAATATAACTGATTTCTTTTACAATTTCAATTACTTTTTCACATTCAAGGGTTCTTTCCTCTATTATGATAGCTTCAAATTTTCTTTGATTAACGTGAGCCAAAAAATCTGAAATCTCAGTTGTAAAGGTCAGATCATTATCACAATTACTTTCTAGTAAATTTCTCAAGCAATCACAAATCATAAATCCCAAAAGAGTCAAATTTTCCCCCTTTACTTCTATTCTTGACCTCTCAGAGTAAATGTATATTCCAATTCCACATCTCCTCTTACATTCAATCCATTTCTACTTAGATAAATTTTCCAAGTTCTGCCCACTTCTTCTATGGCCTGATTGATTTCAGGAACTCCGCTTCCTCTTTCCAAAATAAAAGAAAGTATATTCCCGTTTTCGTCTATTGCCATTCTTATTTTTACTACTCCATGCATACCACGCAATTGTGCACTTTCTGGATATACTGGCTCCCTATTTCTACTATCCCATCTAGCGACTATGTTTCCATCTTCAGTGCCAAGTCTATAGCCACTAGGAAGTCCATCTAAACCATCATCCATTTCCAAAAGCCTATCAAAGACTATGTCGGTTCCTATTTCAGAATTAAATTCTATTTTTTCAGCTAAAAATTCACTCTGAAAAATCTCATTTCTTTCTCTAAGCTCCGTATTTAGTACATTTTCCACTGACTCTATTTCCACTTCCCGCATCTCTAGGGGAGCCTCTATTCCAACAGTCATGACTTTTTCATTTCTAAAATCATATGATAAGCTGTCTGTAGTCCTATTGGAAATGTCGCTAGATAGAATATTTATTTCTGGCATAGAAATACTCTCGCTAAGTTTAGTCAGATCTATTCCAGTTTGAGATACATTACTATCATCTTGAGAATTATCTCCTGTCTTCTCATTGGAAAGATTCCTATCGCTTCTGTTGCTATTTTCAGTTCTTTGACTATCTATTCTTATAGTTCTATTATTATCAAAGGCAACCATTCCTACTTTTATCTTGCTATCCATGATTGTTTTTATATCTAATCCTGGGATACACAGCAAAATGAGAAGATTTATGACTATAGAAAGAAATAAACTTAGGTAATCTATTTTTTTCATGAATCCTCCTTATATTTATTCTGACACTTGTATCTCAGCTGTATCTATATCAAGGGAAGTTGCCCCACCCTCTCTAGCAATATTCATGATTTCTACCACATAACCATAGTCTAACCTTTTATCTGCACTGATAAGAACGTTGGAATTTCCACTTTCAACCATTTTAATTCGTAGCTCGTCCATCAAATCATCTTTGTCCACTTTAAGCTGCACTGAATTATCATTTTCCTTATAGCTTATATACAATTCTCTGTTTTCTGCTATAATTACTTGCAATTCTTTGATGTTGGTAACTTCTCTGACGCTTGATTGGGGCAATTCTATTTTTATCCCACTTCTCAGATCTTCTGTAGTAGTTGCCACAAGGAAAAATATTAATAACAAAAATACTACATCTATCAATGGAGTTAGCTCAAAGACCAAATTTCCACTTCTTCTTCTCAATTTTCTTTCTAGCTTCATTATAAATCTCCTAATGCCATCAACAATTATCTAAAATAATTAATCAATTCTGTAGTATTTTTTTCTATATTACCATAAATTTCATCTATTTTTTTATTAAAATAATTATGGAAAACCAAGGCTGGAATGGCCGCAATAAGTCCTGCTGCTGTGGTTATCAAGGCTTCATATATTCCCGTAGCAAGAATGGTTGGGTTCCCTGTCCCATGACTAGCAACTCCATGAAATGCCTTTATCATCCCCAATACTGTTCCCAAAAGTCCCATGAGAGGGGTAGTATGAGCAACCAAAGACAAAAGCCACATATGTCTTTCAACTTGAGGTAATTGTCCCATTGCTTTTTCTTTTCCTTTTTCTTCCAATGTTACTACATTATTATTTTTGCTTTTGAAGTAATAAATAAGAATATCCCTCAAAACCTTTGCACTTGAACTTTTCTTATTATTTAACTCCATTATAGCCTCTTTTAAAGCTCCGCTTTCCAAATGTTTTTTTACCTCTTCTGGAATTTCTCCATTATTATCCTTCTCTTTAAAATTAAAATAAATTAATTTTTCTATTATTACTGCAACCCCAATAACAGACATTGCAATAATGAAATACATAAGTACTCCACCATTTTTTATCCATTCCATGCGAAATATCTCCTTGTCTTATAACATAATTATTAAAGCAGCAACTCCCAAAACTCCTATTATCCATTTTGCAGCTCCACCACTTTTTTCTGGTTTACTTGATAGCTCATTTTCCAAATCAGTATTTCCTGTCTGAGTTATGCTTATTCTATCAACAGCTGCACTAGAGTCTCCACGAAATCGTTCTGAAGATGACGAATTCACACTTGACCTATCAACACCTATATCTGAAGAATCCACATTTCTTTCATCTATTTGTTCTCTATTGACTCCGACCACTTCCATATCTAGACTTGGAACTACTTCACTAGGAACTACTTCAGAAGCTGATAAAACCATAAACGAAATAACAAATAATAAACTCAATACCTTTCTCATTTAAACCCCTCCTAATTTATACTTTGTTCGTACTTTATTGCCAAATCTCTGTTTATTTCTGATAACTCACTATAATATTTTCTAGCATCGCTTTTTTTGTCCAGTCCTAAAGAATACACTATTAATTTCTCCAAAACCACTTCTCTATATACAAGTTGGTCTCCCAATTGGTGCAATTCTGTATAGATTGTCAATGCCTCCTCTAAATTGTTGAGTTTTTCTGCCATTTCTCCAGCTTTAACTTTGGAAATTTGAAAATAGTTTCCTTGATACATTACATATCCTCTGGTGTAACCCCTAAAAGCTTCTTCCAAATTTCCTTCTCTTTCATCTATATTCGCCAATTGAAAAGTAGCAATATCTTTATATGTGCTTGACTCAGCATCTACTATGTTGTTGTAGTATTCTCTGGATTTGACAAAATCATTTTGATTAAAATAATACATTCCTAGATTAATATTTGCATAACTTTTATATCTTTCACTTTCGAGCAATTTGAGATTTTGTTCATAGGCTCCTTCTGAATTTCCTTCTCTTGAATAAACAACAGATGTATAATAAGTTTTTATCTCGCTATCAGGAATACTATTTAAAAATTCCTTGGCTGCTTCTGTTTCATTTAAAGTAATGTACATTTCTAGAACTTTTTCCCCAGCTCCATCTCTTATATTTTCATCTCTGGAAGTACTATACAAATTTCTGTAGTACTCTATAGCCTTTGCACTATCATTTAGATGTTCATAAATTGCTCCTGATAGCATTAGAATATTGTCTCTCATTGGACTATTAGGATACCTTTCTAAAAAGATATCCTTTTCGTTATTAAAGGTCTCCATCTCTCCAGCATTGGCAAGAACATTTAAGTACCAATAATAACTTCTTTCTCCATATTCACCATCTGGATATTCTTCATAGACCTTTTTATACTCTTCTTTGGCTCTTTCAAGATTCCTTTCTCCATAGTAGCTCTCAGCTATCTGAAATCTGCCGTATTCAACCAAGTTTGAATTTTCTAATAATCTTCCATAATATTCTCTACTTTTTTCAAAATTATCTAGTCTAAAATAACTCACGGCTACTCTGTCGATTACTTCTTCCTTATCTGGAGCTCCTTCCAAAGTCAGATACTCTTCTCCATGGGTAATTGCATCATTATATTTTTCCCAAAGGAAAAAATTTCGTACCCTATTAAATTTCGTTCTATTTGATAATTCATTAGTTATATTTGCATCACTCAGTATTCCTACAAAATGCATGTCTGCCACTTCATAATTGCCTAATCCAACATTTGCAATACCTTTTAAGTAAGTATTTTCCAAAGAAGATTCTGCCATCTCCACATAGGTCAACATATCTCTATAATTTTGGGTATTGAGTAGAATAGAGATTAAGTTTTCCAATACCATTGCATCTTCTGCATTTTCTAAGTATTTCTTATAAACATCAACAGCTCTAGCACTTTGTCCATTTTGATAGTAGGCATTTCCCATTGTTCTATATATTCTACTTTTATATTCTTCATCTTCTGGAAAACTTTTTTCGTATGAATCAAAAAGCCCATCTAGAGCAGGAAAATCATTATTTTGACTTGCTAACACTATTATTCTATATAGATTTTCTCTAGTTGGATTTTGATCGTATATATTTTTATAAAGACCATAAGCCAATTGACTATCCCCCAATTCATAAGCAGAATTGGCAATTATAGCATTTATATTATCTCTATCTTCCCTTGACAATGTTACCTGATTTACAAGAGCTCTATTATCCACTATTTTTCTATAATTCTTCATATCATAATCTATTGCGAATATATAATACAAAGATCTCGGATAATATGCTGTTCCTGCTAATCTGTTGAATTCCGCTAAGGCTTCCTGTCGCCTATTTAATTTGTACAAAGCATATCCTTTTCCATATATTGAATGTAGGTCCCTTGTGTTAGCAACCATTTGGTAAAATGAGAGAGCTCTCTCATAAGAACCTCTATTGGCGTAGGAATCACCTATTATTCTAGCTATCTCATCTTTTACATTTGCATCACTTGTCCTAGTCACTGCTTCGTTGAGTTTTGCTTCGTTTCCAAGCTTTCCATATACTTCAACCAATGTAACTAAAGATTTTTTACCATACTCACTGGTTACCTCTCTTTGGACTACCTCTTCAAAGCTTCTAGCTGCTTCATTTAACTTTCCATCTCTATAGTATACTGCTCCATATAAATATCCAACTAGAGATTTATTTGCCTCTGACATTCTAGCCACAGATAACTGATTTAGATAGTTTAGCACTTCATTATTCCTTGAAATATTAAATGCCATTAAAGCCATTCCTAATGCTGCATTATCAGTGTATCCTCCTCTGGAAGATATTACTTGGTCCAATTTTGCCTTGGCAGAATTATAATCGTCTCTGGATACATATAGCATTCCTACTTCATACAACCCTCGTTGGTAGTACTCACTTCCTTGACTGATGAGTCCTTGAAAACGATCAGCCTCACCTTTGTTTCCCAAAATAGCATAAGATCTCATTATATAGTAATTTATTTCATCCCCATTTTTCACACCACTTGTCCCCAAGTATAATCTGAGATATTCTATTGCCTTTTCGTATCTTTCCAAGAGAAAATATGTTTTTCCAACTCTTTCTAGAATAGAAGCTCTATGTCTGGATCTTGGATAAGTGTTCAAGAATCTTTCAGATTCAGAAACTGCCAACTCAAATCTTCTTTGTTGATAAAGTTCATCCAAATAAGACATGTCTCTTCTCTCACTTCCCAAAAGAGAGACACTGATTAAAAAAGATAGTAAAATACCAAGAGCTAACTTATTTTTTTTCATTTTTTCCTCCATCAATTTTTTAGACTAGTATTTTATCCAAGAATTCTCTTATTTTGTCAACACAAACTGTTGTGTTGATACAGGGTTCGTCATTTATTTGATTAAATACCCCATAAACATACACTGGAAAGGCATCACATATTCCAGACATTAGATCTCTCTTACAAGCTATAGCTATGACTATTTTTGCCTTTATATCCTTTATATATTTTCTTGCAAGGGTCCCCCCTGTGGCCACTTTAATAATTATTCCATAATCTTCATTGATTTGTTTTAAGTCTCCAATTACACAAATACCACATTTTTTACAATTTTTTATTTCTGTTGTTATTCTATACGTGCAATTATAATTTTGTAAGCAATGGGGTAAAATAATAATTACACGGCTTTTATCAAGAGTTTTAGCCTTTAGTATTTTTTTAGTGACTCTATCATTGTTAAATTTGACAAATTTTTCTGCTATTTTGTTTATTTTTTTTTGATCACTTCCACTACTTGATTCCGTTAAAAGATATAAAACATAAGAAATCTTGTAGATTAACTTCGTAAACATATATTTTATCATTTTTTCCTCAATTTTATTTCAAAGTTTCTATGAAAATGTATAGACTTATACATTTTTCATTATATCATATTTTCAAGCAAAATTAAAGACTATCATTAATTTTTTTATTATTTGTACCAATTCTTGACCACCATACAATTTCGGTTGTATAATATTTGGTGTTGGTCGTAGACTAACACCAAATTTTTTTCAAAAAAAATTGAAACAAATAAATAATCGCATTATAATTTAGTTCTCACAC
>JGI994J12354_10000060_pt1 | contig 95977 bp, 60 predicted proteins | sample IntmicLarv3ML3BL_FD_12354 | JGI IMG/M metagenome (IMG submission 12354) | reverse complement strand
GAACCAATCGTCAGGTTTATTTGGTAAGGCTTTGAGGCAAGCAAGCAAACCTAAGTTTTGACATAACAACTAAACACAGAAAACTAAAAAGCGTTTAAGCATTTTCTTAGCTTAGGTGCTTTTTTTTGTTTATCCTTCTTTCAAAAACTCTTCGATTTTTTCTTTAAAGAACAGAGCATACGGCTTACCGTTTAGCTTTTCGATAAATGCTTCAGCGACATCTTTTTCTAATTTCATATGCAACCTTTTATACTTTTCTTTTTCCCATTGGTTTTCTTTTTTATAGTTTCTTTCTGCCATTTTTGCCTCCTTCTTGACAAATATTTTGTTTTAGTTTATAATATAGAAGAGAAAGGTGGGAGCCGGCTGCCTGCCTGCCCCCTAGTTGATTACTATCTCAACGTTATTCTAATTGATATTAGAATAAATCGGAATAGCTTTAGTTCAATCAACATCTCTTTCTCCTTTCCGCTGTAGGGCTGCAACCCTACAGCTTTTTTATTTTGCAAGCCTCTTTCGTTGCTTACATATATATTATACCATATACGGGCGCACGTGTCAAGTGTTTTTGGGCGGTTTTTTGAAAAAAGTTGAAAAAAAGTGATAAAAACATAATAAAAAGTGCTATTCTTGTATTTAAACCCTTTTTATGATATAATATTAGTGGAATATTTTCTAAGATGCTCTTAAAATTATGTGCTACTGCTAACACGTTGCTAACAGATAGTCCTGATTTATGAGTAAAAAAGGTTAAATGGCTTTTCGAGTAAAGTGCAATATTTGTGGGTTTATAAATTATAGTGATGATCACAGTTATCCGCTCTGTGCTCAATGTCACGCTGTACTTGCCTCCTGTAGCCACTGCAAAAGATATGACGAGGGGAAATGTAAACTTTCCTTGCCTGTTATAGGCGATGGTGTGCTGCTCAATGAATGCAAAAAGTTTGCACCTAAAAGGGTGAGTGGTAGCGATAATGTAAGCAATTTTGCGCCATATATATGGTTTACCTGCATGATTGCACTCATAATTTTCGGAGCAGTTTATGGGGCTATGTCTTTTAATAAAGACTATCGTTTTTCCTCTCGTGCTAATTTTTCTGTGACTGCCACTTTTCCGGACACAATATCTAAAGAGCACGAGGCGAAAATATATTTGACTATAATAAATGAAGGTAAATCTGTTAGCCCACGCGTTTTTTTGTCTATACCTTATGCTGTTATAAATAGCTTTGCATATTATGATTTTAACCCGACTCCCGAACAGATGTATTTTGAAAAAAATGGTGATTTATTGGTCGTGTATAACGAAATAGATGTTGATGGTTTACTTGAAGTTGAAATAAACTTTTTGCCGGCATATAATATAAATATCGACTTTATCAGCACAATATACTCGCCTATAGGGCGAAGGCAGGCAGTAGTGCAATCTATGTTGTATATGCAAAAAAGAAATTAGAAAAAAAGGTTGTAAATGGCTAAATTATATGTATTATCAGGACCTTCCGGCGTGGGCAAAGATACTGTGTTGCGCGAGTTGTTAAAGGATACTGATATCAAAAAGACAATATCAATAACCACTCGTGTTCCTCGCGAAAATGAGGTTGACGGTGAACATTATCACTTTGTTACCAAGAACGAGTTTGAAGAGATGGTCGCGGGAAATGAGTTTTTAGAGTTCGCAGAAGTCCACGGAAACCATTACGGAACATCTGTTAAGCAGGTTGAAAAAGCATTGGATGAGGGCAGCGATGTAATACTCGCTATAGACGTACAAGGGGGCGTAAATGTAAAACAACTTATGCCTGACGCTATTTTAATTTTTCTTTTGCCACCTTCAATGGAAGAGCTTGAAGCGCGCCTTGTTGGACGTGGAACTGAAAGTAGTGAACACTTGAAACTGCGTTTGAAGAATGCCGGATGGGAGATGGGATTTTTAGATAAATATGACCATCATGTGACAAATGACGACGTTTTATCAGCGTGCAAAAAGCTAAAAGAGATTATAAACAAAAACAAGTAAAGGGTACCTTTAAAATATAAGGAAAAGTATGAGTACAAACCAAAAAGAAATATTAGATGTATTTGAAAATGAAAATCCGCATCGTGACTATGAAATAGAGATCACATGCCCGGAGTTTACCTGCCTTTGTCCGAAAACAGGGCAACCGGATTTTGCGACTATTACTATAAAGTATGTGCCGGATGTCCTCTGTTTAGAGCTTAAAGCTATAAAGCTTTACATGGGCTCTTATCGTGATGTAGGGGCTTTTCATGAGGCAGTTACGAATAAGATTTTGACAGATATGGTGGAAGTGTGCGACCCGCGTGAGATGACAATAATCGGTGAATACAACGTCCGTGGCGGTATCTACACCACAGTTACCGTGAATTATAAGAAATAACGCAAAAAATGAACGACACCACTAAAAAAAGTATGTCAGTAGTCGCGACAGGCGCTATCATTATTACTGTTGGTACATTTGTGAGCCGCCTTTTAGGACTTGTAAAAGAGAATCTCATAAATAACTTTACCGACTCTGCCATAATACTTGACGTTTACCGTACTGCGTTTCAGTTGCCGGATATCGTGTATAACCTTCTTGCCGGCGGCGCTCTCAGCGCGGCATTTATTCCGGTTTTTGCCAGTCTTATAAGTGAGGGAAAAAAAGAGGAATCAAACAGGACTGCGAGTAGTGTTATAAATATTTTGCTTCTGGCGATTATTTTCGCGCTCACTATCATCTTTATATTTACTCCGCAACTCGTGCATATAATAGCATCAACAGCAACAGGCGGAGAGTTTAACCTTATAGTCATCCTCACTCGCGAGCTTAGCGTGATGGTTATATTTACCGCTTTAAGCGGTCTGTTTACCGGAATGCTTCAGTCTTATAAAAATTATCTCGTTCCGGTGGTTATTTGGAATGTTTACAATATCTTTTCTATTTTAGGTGTTGCAGTCTTTAGCAAAATCCCCAATTACGCATTCTTTCCCTCATTTTTACACATGAAAGGTGAAACTATCGGTATTCACGGCCTTGCACTCGGCGTTATAACCGGCGCTATAGCTATGGCAGTAATACAGATACCGTATCTTTACAAAAATGGCTTCAAATTTCACCCGATTTTCGATGTTAAATCACCGTCTGTCAGGCAGATTGGCATACTTTTTTTGCCGGTAATGATAGGATTGGCGCTCAGTCAATTTAATATGCTACAGTTGCCGCAAATGCTTGGATGGCAAATAGGCGGCGAAAATGGCGGAGATGGCGCACCAAATGCTATGTATAACGCGAACAGGATGATACTCCTTCCAATGGGTCTTTTTGCTATTTCTTTTTCTACTGCCGCATTTCCGGTACTTTCAAAGCTCGCTAATGATTATAATAAGCAAGAGTTTATTGAGACATTTAATAAATCCCTTCGCTCGATTTTGCTTTTTATCTTTCCCTGTTCCATAGGGCTGTTAACGCTCGCGTACCCTATAATGTTGCTACTTTACGCCGGCAAAAATCTTGACTATACAGGTCTTACAGCTGCAAGTCTAGCGCTTGCATCGCTCTCAATAGGACTTATCGGCACGAGTATGATTCAGATAATAAACCGCGGCTTTTACTCTATGAAAAATACTTTAACTCCGGTTATAGTTAATGTGCTTATGGTGGTGACAAATGTGCTTCTCGCGCTCTTTTTTATTCGCGTGTTACATTTGAGCGTGTGCGGTATCGGGTTTTCGGCAACTATTACCTCTACAATTGCAGCATTTACACTCTTTTTTATATTATCAAAGAAGTTAGGGGGCATTGATGGGTACAAGACCTTGAAAATATCCGTTAAAATGCTTGTTTCCGCCCTTATAATGGGTATTGTTGTGGTTCTGGCAGCACACTTACTTGCGCCAACTGTACTGGTGGGAAGCGCTGAGATAAAAGTGTCACCGCTTTCACAAGAGTGGTTGCAGTTTCCGGACTTTGCAAACGCAAATAAAAGTGTGCCAACTGCAATAGGCGCTATTTCGTATAGAATGGCACTATTCGTTCAGGTTGCAATTTCTGTCTCTTTGGGTGCCCTCACATATTTGGGATGTCTGATTGTGCTTAAAGTGCCGGGCATAGAACCGTATGTTGATAAATTTTTACGTAAATTGCGGATTAGAAAATAGCAGATAATTTGCATCATGAAACTTCATTTTGAGCAACAGATAAAGGATTTTATCACGAAAAATAATCTTATCCCAAAGGGCAGCAAAGTGCTTATTGCAGTGTCCGGTGGGGCTGATTCTGTCTGTTTGCTCCACGCGTTGCATAAAATATCCGGTCAAAATAGTAATTTTGAGATAGCGGTTTGTACGATAAATCATCATTTGCGACAAGAAGCATTTTTAGAGACAGAATTTGTTGCGAAAATGTGTGAAAAGCTTGGAGTTTTGTGCTTTGTAAAGAATGTATATCTGAAGGACGATAAAAACGTTGAAGAGAACGCACGTGAGATGCGATACGATGTTTTAAATACAACTCTGCAAGAATGGGGCGGTGACCTTATAGCTACAGCGCATAACAAAAATGACCAAGCTGAGACTATTTTATTGCGGATTTTGCGTGGCACATCAGTTCGTGGTCTTGGCGGAATACAAATGAAAAACAATAATATTATCCGCCCGTTGCTTTTGCAGACACGTGAAGACATTTTATACTATTTAAAAGGAAACTCTTTTGAGTTTATGACCGATAAGAGCAATTTTTCGCGAGAATATACCAGAAATAAGTTACGTTTAGATTTATTGCCTCTTATAGAAGATGGATATAGCACAAACATTTTGGAGCTACTCACAAATTTGTCGGAAAGCGCAAGCAGCGATAATGAGTGCCTTGATGCGCTGGCTAAAAAGTATTTTAACGAAAATTATGAGTATCGTGGCGCAGAACTGTTACTTAAAATAGATGAAGGTTTGCATCCGTCAATAATTAAACGAGTTTTTCGTCAGGCAATTATTGAGATTTACGGGACAGACAAGAACGTTTCGCATAGTCACTATTTTCAGCTTTTAAAGCTGAAAACAGGGGAAAGGTTAAGTATATTTAAAAAATTGCTGGCAATTCCTTGCGGAAACGGGCTTTATCTCTTTACTAAAAATGAAATAAATGATACAATATATATTACAATAAAAATTATCGTAGGCAATACATACGATTTTTTGGGGAATAATGTACAAGTTGATTGCAATAAAAAAAGTGGCAATAGAGAAAATAGTTGCGAATTTTGTACTTGTTCTATAGATAAAAAGAAGGTTGTAGGAGAGCTTACCTTGAGCTCTAACCGGGATGGACAGAGCATTGTTGTAGGTGGGCAAACAAAAAGTTTGCAAGATATATTTGTAAACGCTTATGTGCCGCGCCATTTGCGCTCGTCTGTGCCGATAATTTCGGATGAGCAGGGCATAGTCGCCGTTTTGGGGTACAGGGTAACTGACCGTGTCGCTGCAGACGAAAATACAGAGAAATATTTAAACATATTGGTGGAATGGAAGAATAATCCGTGGATGTATCGAGATTTAAAGAGAAGATAGAGGGGCTGACATCGCTAAAAGAATATAGGGTGTTCCGCGCTCCGGGCAGAGTCAATATAATCGGTGAGCATACCGACTATAATGACGGCTTTGTCTTGCCTGCAGCCATAGAAAAAGAGCTTTTATTTGCTATTTCGCCAAATGACACACGTGAGTTGACTATAACATCGGTAGATCAAAAGAGTGTTTCTACCTTTAGCATCGACAATATTGAACATTGCACAAAGAATAAGTGGAGTAACTATATCCGTGGCGTCTGTGACTGCATGGTAAAAGCAGGGCATGATATTGGTGGCGCTGTTGTTGCCTTTCAAAGTGATGTACCTATAGGGTCGGGTCTCAGCTCTTCTGCTGCGTTGTGTGTTGCATCAGCTCTCGCTTTCAGCACGGTTAATGGGCATAATCTTCCGTTAGAAGATATCGCTAAAATAGCGCAGAGAGCGGAGAATGATTTTGTGGGCACAAATTGCGGTATCATGGATCAGTTCATATCTGCTATGGGCAAAAAGGATAACGCTTTGCTGATAGACTGTCGCTCGCTTGAATATGAACTGATGCCCTTTAAGGGAGATGTGGCAATAGTCATTGGTGACACAACCGTGCGTCGCGGACTTGTAACCTCGCAATATAATACGCGTCGCAATTCTTGTGAAGGAGCAGTTGCGCTGTTGAAAGAGAAGTTGCCGCATATTGCTGCTCTTCGCGATGTTTCATCAAACGAATTAGAGGAATATAAAGGTTTATTAGATAACGAAATGTACGTTCGCGCAAAGCATGTTGTTTCTGAAAATGAGCGGGTGATTGCTGCTACAAAAGCTGCGGTAAAGGGCGATTTTTATGCGCTCGGCGCGCTTTTAAATGAATCGCATATCAGTCTTCGCGACGACTATGAAGTCAGCTGTTTTGAGCTTGACACCCTTGTAGAAATCGCGCAAAATGAGGAAGGGGTGTACGGCAGCAGGATGACCGGAGCTGGATTTGGTGGCTGCACTGTTTCACTTGTAAAACCGGAATATGTCGATGTCTTTATAAAAAATGTCGCTACAAAATATGAGGCAGCAACCGGAAAAGCAGCTAATATATTTTCAACAACCCCGTCAGACGGTGCGAGCGAAATTGAGGTTTTATAGGCATTGTTAGTAAAAGATTTTGATTATCCGCTTAGAGATGAGTTGATAGCGCAAAAGCCGGTAACACCACGCGATAGTTCAAGATTGTTGATGGTGAATAGGGACGAAAAGAGCGTAACAGATAAAAAATTTACGGATTTGCCTTCATATTTTGAAAAGGGCGATCTTTTGGTCTTAAATGACACAAAGGTGTACCCTGCAAGAATGTTTGGCAATAAATTGGACACCGGGGCAAATGTTGAGCTTTTGCTCTTAAAGACCACGGGAAGCGATATTTGGGAAGCACTTGCGCGACCCGGAAAGAAGATAAAGCCTGGTACAGTCATTAGCTTTGGAGGAGACATTTTGCGTGCAGAAGCGCTCTCCGATACTGAGGACGGAAGCAAAATAATGCGCCTTTACCCCGGTGAAAAGAGCAATACGGATATTGTTATTGATTTAGTGCATCAGTTAGGTGAGCTACCGTTGCCGCCGTATATAACTGACGGTCCAAAGCGCGACGAGCGAGATGTGTATCAGACAATATACGCTAAATATGAAGGGTCATCGGCAGCACCGACTGCAGGATTGCACTTTACGGAAAATATATTTTCTGAGCTTAAGAGTAGGGGCGTTGAGTTTGCTTATGTGACCTTACATATAGGGCTTGGAACTTTTCGTCCAATGCAGACTGAGCATTGTGAGGACCATGTGATGCATTACGAAAGCTACAGCATTACGAGTGAGACTGCGAGTGCTGTTGAGCGCGCGAAAAAGAGTGGGAAAAGGGTTGTAGCTGTTGGAACAACGACAACAAGAACACTTGAAGCTGTAGCGAGCGAAAATGATGGGAAGATAGTACCCTGTTCGGGCGAGACTAATCTGTATATACGTCCGGGGTTTGATTTTAAGGTGGTTGACACGCTTGTGACTAATTTTCACCAGCCAAAGTCAACGCTCCTGTTGTTGGTATCAGCTTTTGCGTCACAAGAGTTGATCTTTAAAGCGTATAATCACGCAATAGATGAGGAGTATCGCTTCTTATCTTTTGGTGATAGCATGCTTATATTATAATAATACTCAAAAAATTGGGGTGAGTTCGTTTTGACAAACATTGTAAAAGAGAGATCAGCCGGTGCTGTGATATACCGAAAAGAGAAGAATAATTATCTTTATCTTCTCATAAAGCCGAGCGAAAATCTGCCGTATGGCTTTCCAAAGGGTAAGTTAGAGCCCGGAGAAGATGACATCACGGCTGCAAAGCGTGAAGTTTTAGAGGAAACAGGGCTTGTTCCGGCTAAATTCGTGGAAGATTTTAGTCATGAAGTGCATTATATATATGGCGTTAAAAATGGTGATACTGTTAAAAAGAGCGTTATTTATTTTTTGGCAGAAGTGTCCGGTGATAAAGTTAACCTATCAGATGAACATATTTGTTATATTTGGGTTACATTTGCTAAAGCAAAACAAATCCTCACTTATAACAATTTGAAGAAAATTTTAGAGAAAGTTGAAAAAAGATTGGCAAAATAGCATCTTTTTTACTTTTTTTTTACTTTTTTACAGTAAAATCTATTGAAAAATTGGCAGTAAAATGGTATATTTAATATGAGGTATATTTAATGGCTGCAACAAACAGCAAAAAAGTTAAGGATCAACAGGTGCTTGCTATTGATATTGGCACGCGTTTTATAAAGGTTGTAGAAGTCGGCTATCGTCAGGGCTTGGCGTGTTTAAATAATGTTTTGATATTCCCTACACCTGAAGAATCTATTGATAATAGTGCTATTTTAGATCCTGTTGCTATAGGAAAAGAACTGCGTTTACGTTTAATTGAGTCGAAAATCAAGACAAAAAAGACATTTGTTACCTTGCGTGGTTTATCTACCGTGTTAGTGCGCCCAATTGAAATGCCTCGCATGACCGCAAAAGAGCTGAAAAAAGCTATTCCGTTTGAAGTTGAACAGCAGGTGCCGTTTGAGCCGACTGATACTGTTGTTGATTACGCTCCAATAGTTCCTATTGCTGATGTTCCTGAAGATGCCGAGAATATGAAGATATTACTTGCTGCAGCTAAAGAAGAGGCAATAGATAATTACCTTAAGATATTAAAGATTGCAAAATTAGTGCCATTTGTGATGGATGTTGAAAACCTCTCAGCAATGCGCCCTATAATTAATATACACTCAGAAAACAGCAGAATGAAAAGTTCTGTTGTAGCACTCGTTAATATTGGTGCAAGTTGTACTGATGTAAACATCATAAAGAATGGTAATATTGCCTTCACAAGATCTATTCCTATTGGCGGAGATAATATCACAAACGCTATAAGCGAAGAGATGGGCAGAACGTTTGAAGAAGCTGAAGACTTAAAGCGACTTCACGGTAAAATATATTTGGAAGAGATTGTCGCAGAGTTACCTTCTCCTGTTGGCGAAGAGACTGCTGAAGACGTTGTTTTCGGCTCTGCTGATTTGATAAATAATGTTGCAGAAGAGTTGTCGACTTTTGATATTGACGATACCGCCGAGTCTGAAAGTATGGTACCTCCTGCTTCCACATCTTTTGATATTGACAGTATGCTTGCAGCAGAAAATGCTGAGAACCGGGATGACTTTACTTTTTCAGCATCTGCAGTATCCGGTACTCCTTTAGACGAAGATGAAGCAGTAGCCTCCTCTATATTTGGTGATTTAACAGGTATAGATGAAGATGAAATTCCATTTTCAAGTGATGATGACGGTATAGACACCGGAAGTTCTGCTATGAGTGACGATGGCGAAGATGATGAATCTGAGGCAGAAGATAATGTTTTTGACGTTTCCAGCTTCATCTTTGGCGGTTCTGACTCTGACAAGGAAGCAGAGACAGATGAAGATGCTGAAGACGGCAAACCTTTTGACCTTTTAAGTAGTATGGACAGTGCAGACAGCGAAGAAGAGAGCAATGAGAATACATTTGTGTTTGATTCTTCTTCCCTTTCTACGACTGTAGCTGAAGAGAAGGAAGAGATTGCTGACGCAGAAGGTGAGACTTTTAATTTTGTGATCCCCGAAACTCTTACCGTAGAGAATGTTGAAGAAAATATTGATGAATCAGGCGAGCTTTCAGACCCACTGAGCTTCTTTGATAATTTAAATGATACAGATGGTGATACTCCTGAAGAGTTTACCGTAGATAATAATGTTGAAGCTGATGCTACTGTGACTGACGCTACCGTAGATTTCTTTGCAACCAATAATGTTGATGCCGAAGAATCTTTTGGTGTAACCGATTTACTTGCAGGTATTGGTGAGGAAAATGATACTTTATCAGATTTTGCTGTAGGTGACGATGATGATGATGCATCGCTTGGAGTTACAGATTTGCTCGCCGGCATAAGCTTGGCAGACTCCATAACAGAAGATAAAGAGCAGGTTTATGATGCAACAAAAGAGCTTTTGCAAGAGCAAGCAGCAAATAATGCCGCAGCTTTAGCAGCAGCTAACGTAAATGAACTTTTTGTTCGCCGTATTTATGAGTCATTCACCCCGGTGATTGAAGATTTGGTGAAAGAGATTAGGATATCATTGGACTATTATTCAACTATGGATCCTGAGATTGTTTCAGAAATTAAGCTCTATGGCGGAACATGCTTATTGCCTAATCTGGCTGAGTTTATTAGTCGTGAGATTGGCGTAGAGACATCTGTTGCTAATGTAACGTTGGATATGGATATTACAGATTGTAAGCAGTCTGATATATATATTGACGAAGTTGCCCCATTATTGGTTATCGCAACCGGTTTGGCTATGAGAGATATGATAACGGAGTGAGAAAGATAAGTTGATAAAAGTAAATTTATTACCGTCTTATGTTATAGAGTTTCGAAATATTAAGAAAATAGCTATTATCTCTTTGATAGTGGTTGTGGTTGCGCTTATTGGCGTATGGAAGTTTGACTTTGATTTGAAAGATCAGCAAGCTTGGTTTGAAGAAGATAGGATACGCTGTGACAGCCGTTCTGCTGAAGTAAAGAAATATGAGGAAGGTGCTGTACAGCTTGCAACTAAGGCTGCTACGTATGAACCTTGGATAAAAGCGTTCAGTTTGCCGGTGTATCAAGATTATGTAAACAGTATAGCTGATACTATGAGCTCTGTCGGTGGTGCAATAGCCGGACGTGGCCTTTGGTATAAAACTTTGCGTGTAGCTACTACGGGTAATTTTTCAGCTGAAGGTAACATCCAAGGTGCTATGCAATTTTTGAACTACTATTTTAGAATGAAGGACAGCGGTTTTACTTTAGAGCCGGCAGTTGAGCCATACAACTCACGATTAGGCGTGACGCCGAGAAATTATCAATTTTCGTTCCTAATTCCATTGAAGGTTAATGGAAAAGTTGGAAATACTATGCTCCCGGCACCAACATTGCCGGCTGCAGGAAATACATGGTCAAGCTTGCATCAACCATTTGGTGGCGCGCAACAGCAACAAGGTGGTACTCCCGGTGCTCCGGGCGCTCCTGGTGCTCCTGGTGCAGGCGCACCTCCTATGGGTGGTGGCGCTCCTCCGACAGGTGGTACTCCCGGAACTGTTCCTGGTGGCGGATGATAATTATTTGGGATGATTTTACCGGATTTTTTTAAAGTAGAGATATTTGCGAGATAAGTATGGGAAAGAAAATAATAAAATTATTAAGAAAAATAAAGGCCTATTACATTTTGATTTTGATAGTACTGGGCGTGGGAACTGGTGGCTATTTTTTGTACACTAAAGTCATTAAACCACAGATGAATATGGTAGCGCAAGCACAAGGCGAATGGATGAAGTCTTATACTGCTATGGAAGATGAAAATAAAAAGATTAGCACAATAGAAGAAGACTACATTAATAACTCTGCTCTGCTCATAGACAATTATCTTAATTTTAAGACTATTCAGTCAAAACAGCCCAATGTTTTTGATATGAAGACATTTTTCAGCGGTCAAGAACGTTTAGGTCTTACATTTATTTGGTCTGAATTGACTTCTCCCAGTCTCATAAATAGATTAAACCGTTGGACGCGTGGCTACAGGCATTTGACAAATAGACCTGTATATGAGTTTGCCGGCATTTTAGGGTACGAGGATACCTTGACTAATATACAACTAATTTCTGTAGATTTTGGCGTACAAGAGTATAAGGCATATGGATATGGTGCGCTCCTTAATATGGTTAGAACAAGCTATGGTTATGGCAATACTCCTTTAATCATTAGTGCTCCTGCTGAAGGTTCAGGCGGTACACCTGCTCAAGGTGGCGCTCCGGCTACCGGTGGCGCTCCTGCAGGTGCACCTCCTACATCTTCCGCTCCTCCGCCAACGGCTGCTCCCCCAACCGGCAGCGCACCTCCTCCGACAGGTGGCGCTCCCGGAGGTGCCCCGGCAGCATCAGCTCCCGCAGCTGCAGCCGGCACAGAGTTTATTATAACTGTAAATACAGATGATCCTAAACATAGACCAAATCGTCCGTCATTGAGTATGAATGTTAATGCTAAAGGTGCATTTTTCACAAAAGGATGGGATCCTAATGGTGATATAAAAGCCACTATAGAAGAGGCAAAAGAGTGGGTTACAGACCCACCTAAAGTTGCGGCTCTCCGTCCTCCGCAAAGAGCATTTCCAAAGATATTTTTCTTCTTTGGTGATAATGAAGTGGCATCGCAATTGTCTAATTAGAGGGTATAATTTAAACATTATGAAGACAAAAATTATTACATTATCAATATCATTTTTAGTTATGTTAATATCGGCTATTGCTATTGTTGCCACAATAAATGAGCCGTTTGCTAAAGCTATTTCCGCTAATTTTTTGAAAAATAGTGGTAATGCAATGGTAGCACAAGCTCCTCCCGGTGCACCTCCAAGCGCACCTTCCGGTGTTCCGGGTGCTCCTCCCGGCGCAGCTCCATCTCCTGATGTAGCATCTGGCGCCGCGGCAACCGGTGGCGCTCAAAATTTCGCTTTTGCTGACCCATTTCTCGGTAATCCATCAACATATGTTCCACCCCCACCACCTGCGGGGAGTACTGCTGACAAAAGACCGTATGTGCCTGTCGTTGAATTGCCTGGCTCTATGAATTCAGGTCCTAACGGGGGTGGTAGCGGTAGCGGGTTTTATAATCCACCATCAACTCCCGGTGGGAACAAGAATGATGATAATAATATTTGGGGAGATTTTTTCTTTGGCAGTGCTATAGAAAGAAATGACAGTAAAGATCAGACAAAAGTTATGCTTGCTAAAAGATTCAGTTGGATGAATGACCCTAAAACAGGGGAACTCGTTGCTGTAATTGAAAACGAAGATAGAACGCACACAGCAGTAACTGTCGGCGGATACATTGATGAATGGCGCATATCGTCTATAGATAGAGGCACGTTAACTCTCATTAACTCAAAGACGGGTGAGAGGTTTAATGTGTATAATAATGGGTAAATAAGCTAAAATTATCATATAATTTGCGAAAAACAGTGATAATTGGCTGAAAAATAGTTGAAAAATTTTGTAGAGTATGGTATTATTTATATAATACTTTAAATGAGGATATCATTATGAGAAAAGAGTTGAGACTTATATTAGTAGTACTGATTACCGTTTTGTCGGTTATCGGTCTTTTTGCACAGCAGAGAATGGTAATGAATGTCAATGTGTCAGTAATCCCTCCGGTCGTTGATGCGAACATAAAAGATACTGAGATTGATGATGTTCTGTCAGCTCTTTTTGCAGGAACTCATAGCAGGTATACTTTAGAGTCTTCTGCCAGTGTTGAAGGCATTATAAAAAGCTTGGTTATCAATAAAAAAGCATTTAATGAAGCTTTAAACATGATTATCAATGCTGCAAACGAAGATAATGACTTGGATTTAACATTTTCTGTTATAAACAATGTTTATAGAGTTTATAGAGAGGATGAAGCTGATAAAGGAATTGAGGTTCGAGAAGAGGTGTCTGGACAACTTGATAAACGCATGGAAGTTTCACGCATAGACAAGCTTGTGTTTACGACAATGATGCTTCCTCCACATGGTCTGCTTATAGATGATATACTTTCTAACATGTCTAGCAATAATACTACAACCGGAACCGGAAATACAACCACGCCAGGGACTGGCGGTGGCTTGACCGGAGGTTTGACCGGCGGTCTTACAGGTGGCTTGACCGGTGGAGCTACAAACCCTGTGAAAAAATGTACATGTACAAATACAGCAAATAGAGTTGTTGAAAATGATATTTGTCAGACTTGTGGCGGATATATATCCGGCTACACCTGTGTTTGTGGTGTAAATCATGCTGTTGCAGGAAATGTTTGCCCGATTTGTGGTGGCGTTCAGATTTCCATTACTTCAAAGAAATCTATTCCGTATAAAGTTGCGGTTATCCCACTTTATTGGATATCACCGGAGTACCTGCTCATGGCTATTAACGCAGACCCGGCTTATGCAAGTCTTATTCCTGCTCCATACCCTAGTGGTGGCAATGGTACTAATGGCAATAATAATAGCGGGAACAATTGGAACAATAACAATAATAATAATAATAATAACAACAATAATAATAATTGGAATAATAACAACAACAACAATAATAATAATAACAATAATAACTGGAACAATAGAACAACGACAACGAGTACAACAACCAGGACTAACTAAATACTAATAACAGATTGCAGTTTACATCACAGAAAAATTAGGAGAGAAAAAAAACAATGTTAACAAAATTTGGCTTGATAATTAAATGTATGGTTATTTTAACTATGCTGACATTATTATTATCTGCGGCTTTCGCTCAGTCAGAAGGGATATCCGTCTCTTTACAATTACCCTTTGATAAGACAGTTAAGACTGTCGTAGAGCGTGCCGGCAGCAAGAAGAAATTGATGCTTTTAGTTAAAGACACTACAGAAGTCACATTTTCATGCGTCGAGCCGATGTCGGTTGAAAAAATACTAACGGAAATTGCTGAAAGTCGTGGGTATGATTTTTGGCAAGATGATAAAAATTATTACATTGGAATTCTCGAAGTAGCAAATGTTGATACTAAGGCAACTCCGTTTGACCCGAGTACTATTGCAGGTGCTATTTCAACTCCGCCGTCATCAACACCTACAGCATCTAATGGTTTGACCGGCGCTGTCACAGGACCAAATACAAAACATAACTATACAACACTTGTAGAGCATGAGACCCTTCGTCCTAAGCGTACAGTTAAAAAGAGCATAACATTACAATACTCTAAAGCGAGTGAAGTAGTTTGGGTGCTGACCGGAGACAGCAATGTTGTTCCGACTGCTGACCGCAGAAGAGTTATGCGTAACCGTATTCAGACAGTTTTTGACCCACGCAGAAATTCTAACATTAATGCCGATTCTAATGGATATGTATCTCCAATGCTTGGCGGTATACTTCCAAGCCAGGGCGGCTATTTAGGAGTAAACGGTTCTTCCGGAAGAGCTAATCAGATAGGAGTGAATCCTACTAATCCAAATAACAATAATAATAACAATAATGAGACCGGTGTTATGGGTTCAACCGGCGGTTTGGCTGCTTTTTTGCCTACAGGTATTGGTAGCATCGTTGGTTTTGATGCTTTAGGTATGATACTCGTTAGCGCTCTAGATGGTCCAATGATTGATCAGAACGGTAATTTGATGGTTGACTCTGAAGGAAACCCATTGCGAGATGCACAAGGCAACGAAATGAAATATGATGGCGAAGAGATTATCAATCAGCTTATGACCGTTATTTTGGCTATTGATCAGCCGATTAAGCAGGTTATTATTGAGGCGATGTTTGTAAAAATGTCTACATCTGATGCTCTTAGTCTCGGTAGCTCTTGGTCATTGCCCGGCAGCCCTTGGAGTGCTGAAGCCAGCAATGGTCTTTCCGGCGATGACCTGAACTTTAGAGTTTTATACATGAAAAATAATTTGCAGTATGAAATAAAGAGTTTGGTAAGTGAAACAAAAGCAAAGGTGATGAACGCGCCCAGGGTGATTGTTCAAAACGGCTCATCTGCCTCGATTACTTTTAATCAGACAATACCATTTTATACAAAGACTACAGAAGAGGATGCTTTCGGACGTATAACGACCAATATTACCATCCAGACTCAAACATTTACTCAGGGTTTAGATGTTAATGGTGTGACCATACATCCGCATGGATATGTTACCATGGATGTTACTCCACGCCTTGAAGATCCGGGTGAACTTATCTCTATCGGTGGCGAAGAAGGTGGTGGCGGAATCGCCGGTGGTAATACAACTGAAATCTTTACAGTTGTTAGAGTTAAGAGTGGTGAAAGTATAATGATGGGTGGATTTATCAGTGTAAACTCAACTGTAGGTAAGAAGAAAATACCTTTCTTAAGCGACATCCCACTTTTAGGTGATTTATTGTTCAGCAACAAAATTACAGCATCTGAAGAGACAGAAACTTTGATTTACTTAACTCCAACTATTATGGAAGATGATGCCGTAGACTTTGAGAACTTGCTTGTTCCTGCTTTGTTCTAGGTTGGCAGTATAAACATTGAATATTTAAACGTCCTTGCTTATTATTGGCAGGGACGTTTTTTGAAAACATAATATGTTGCTATTATCTTGTTTTTAAATCTTGATATGGCGAAACTTGTTCGGAGGACTTTATAATTATGAAACGAATTGCTGTTATACCGTTCATTTTATTGCTTTTTTCTCTTTCATTAAATGTTTTTGGCGTAAAAAGCAGGGATGGGTTATGGGAATATAGGGTGAGCAATAATAAAGAGGTCACTATCCTTTTGTATTATGGCACTGAAGCTGAGCTTGATATCCCGACCTTTATAGATGACTGTAAAGTTGTAGCAATAGGCAGCGAAGCTTTTAATGAGCGTAATGATTTGATTTCCGTGACTATTCCAAAATATGTAACCACAATAGGTTATTGCGCTTTCAACTGGTGCACTAATTTGGCTTCAATAACTCTTCCGGAAAGCGTAATATCAATAGCTGATTTTGCTTTTTATAATTGCTCAAGTTTGACCTCTATAGAAATACCGCCGCTCGTGACCAAAATTAATTCCGATACTTTTGGACATTGTTCCGGTTTAGCCTCAGTAACCTTTTCTAAAAGTATAACTTCAATAGGAGATGCCGCTTTTGAATATTGTTCTAATTTGACGCAAATTGTCTTGCCATCCGGCGTTACTTTAATAGGGTATAAAGCTTTTAATGGCTGTTCAAGCTTAACGCAAGTTTCATTGTCAGAAAATTTAGAATCAATTGGTAGCAACGCTTTTAATGGTTGTGCGAAGTTAGAATCTATAAACATTCCAAGTAAGCTGAAAAACTTGGGAGATGATGCCTTTTTAGATTGTTCACGCCTTAAAAATATAGATATAGCAGATGATAACCCAAAATATTCAAGTGTTGATGGCGTTCTGTTTACAAAAGATAAGGATGAACTCCTTATTTTTCCGGGCGGAAAAGAGGGGGAATACATTGTTCCTGATTCTGTTACTACAATAAGCAAAAATGCATTTAGCGGCTGCTCTTTGCTGACTGATGTACGCATCCCGGAAAGTGTAGAGATGATAGGCGGTGCGGCGTTTAGTGACTGCTTTAATTTGAAAACTGTTAATATTCCAACTTCTGTGACAAGAATAGCATACTTAACTTTTAGCGGCTGCAAGAGTTTACGCTTATTGACACTTCCGGATGGAGTTACGTCAATAGATAGGGCAGCATTTGAAAACTGTGTGAGTTTGGCTTATATCAATATTCCTGACGGGGTTAAGTCAATAGCTGACAGTGCTTTTATAAATTGCACTAGCTTAATTTCTATCACTATACCAAAGAGCGTTCAGTCAATAGGATATTATGCTTTTTTGGGATGTTCCGGTTTGCGCAATATAACCTTATCAGATGGAATTACGTCAATAGAGAGTTTTGCTTTTGCTGACTGCTCCGGGTTAAAGGAGATTGCTTTACCAAAAAGCGTAAAATCAATAGGATATAACCTTTTTAGCGGTTGTGAAAGCTTGGTATTGGTTAGTATTCCTAATGGTATAAGTTCAATAGATGATGGTATGTTCAAAGGCTGCGTGAGTTTGACTTTTATAAATATTCCGCTCAGCGTAAAGTTGATAGATCCAGCTGCTTTTATAGGGTGCCTGAAGCTTGAAAGTATAAATGTTGATGCGGCGAACAAGGATTATCTTAGTGTTGATGGTATTTTATTTAATAAAGATAAAACACAGATAATCGCTTATCCTATAGCGAAAGCTGGTAACACGTATAGCATACCAAGTAGCGTTACGAGTATAGACGAAAATGCTTTTCAAGGTTGTATTAATTTAACCTCTATAATTATTCCTAGCAGTGTGAATTATATTGGGACTAATGCTTTTAATGACTGTTCAAGGTTAACTGAATTGACTATCCCTGATAAGGTCACTTTGTCTGTATTGTCCAGCGCTTTTATTGGTTGTAAAGCGCTAAAGGCAATAAATGTTTCAGCAAATAACAGAGATTATGCGAGCATTGACGGCGTTCTGTTTAATAAAAATAAGACTGAGCTTTTAGTTTGTCCACCTGGTTATGTTGGGGAATATATTGTTCCAAAAAATGTTTTGAAAATAAGTTATAATGCTTTTTATGGCTGTACCGGGATAACTTCCATTGTCATTCCTGAAAGCGTAACAACAATATATGATGGGGCTTTTGTCGATTGTTCTGCTTTAACACGATTAGTTGTATCTGAAAATAATAGGGTTTACGCAAGCATTGACGGAAACCTTTTAAGCCGAGACAAAAAAGAGTTTTTGCGTTGTTTGGACGGGGCAGTAGGGGAGTTTATGGTTCCCAAAAGCGTCACATCGATAGGAGACAGTGCTTTTTTTGGTTGCAAGGGATTGACTTCTATTATACTTTCAGAAAACGTTACTTCAATAGGGAGCATGGCTTTTGACGAGTGTACAGGATTGACGTCAATAGTTATCCCTGCCTCTGTGGTAGATATAGGTTTTTCTGCTTTTTCTGAACTTAATGATGTCGTAATATTAACTCCTAAGGGTTCATATGCTGAAGAGTATGCTAGGGAAAGTAATGTTAAGTTCATTACAATAGATGATACTGATCTTTAATGTAATAAATGTGTTGTAAAGCATGAGCAGATTAAAGCAAGGCTCACACTATTTTCTTGCTTTACTTTAAAAGGAGGAATTTTTATGAAACAGATAGCTTTTTTTGCCTCAATCATTTCATTGCTGTTTGGTCTTTCACTAAGTGTTTTTGCTATGAAAAGCGCGGATGGACTGTGGGAATGTGAAGTGAATGGTGAAATGGAAGCAGTAATAGTTGCATATTACGGAAAAGATGCTGAACTCGAAATACCTGCTTTTATTGACGACTATAAAGTTATAGCGCTTGGAGATGAAGTTTTTCAAAAGAATCTAAATTTGACTTCAGTTGTTATCCCGGAATACGTTATGTCAATAGGGATTAAAACTTTTGCCGAGTGTTCGGAGCTTTCGTCTGTGACTTTTTCGGAAGGGCTTATGACTATAGGGGAACGAGCTTTTGCCGGCTGTACTAAGTTAAGTTCTCTTGATATTCCCCTTTTTGTTACAGAGATAGGGGAGAGCGCATTTGCTTCTTGCTCTGGCTTAAGCGAGGTAACATTGCCGGAAGGACTTATTTATGTAGGTGGGCGAGCTTTTGAAAGCTGCTCTAACTTAATGCAAATAATATTGCCGCAAAGTGTAGAATATATCGGTGGTTGTGCTTTTGAAGGGTGTACTCTGTTAACGACGGTTGTATTGCCGGAAAACTTAGAAGAGTTTGGACCGCTTGTATTTTCTTATTGTTCGAGTTTAGCAGAGATAAATTTACCACAAAATTTGAAAATAATAGAGGAAGAGATGTTTTATGGTTGCGCGAAGCTATCTTCTATAGAAATCCCATCTTCAGTAACCGAAATATCTTATTCAGCGTTTAGTTTTTGCACCGGTTTGACATCTATAAACATTTCACGCAACATAGAGTTCATACAAGAAGGAGCTTTTACCGGTTGTTCTAGTCTCAAAAGTATAAATGTTGAGGATGCGAACGAGAATTATTCTAGTGTTGACGGAGTGTTGTTTAATAAGAATAAGACGCGGCTCATATCTTATCCCATAGGAAAAGAAAGCACTGAGTACATAATACCGAACGGTGTGGCGAAAATAGCGGAGAGCGCTTTTTATGAATGTACAAAGCTTACAGGTGTAACGTTCCCAGATAGCTTAAGAGTTATAGCCGAAAGCGCTTTTCGTGGTTGTGAGCAGTTAGCCGAAGTTATATTGCCGGAAAAGGTTATATCAATTGAATGGGCGGCTTTTGCTGACTGTGTAAATCTTACGCGAATTATTTTGCCTGAAAGCATAACATCTATGGGTCCGGCTGTTTTTTCCGGCTGTACATCTTTAGAAGATGTTCGTTTGCCGGAGAGTATAACGGTAATAGGCGGCAATATGTTTAGCGACTGTGTAAAATTGACTTCTATAGCAATTCCCGTTAGCGTAACGTCAATTTCTGAGTTTGCCTTTAGCGGATGCCTCGGCTTAACTTCTATTTATATTCCACGTAGCGTAAAATCAATAGGAAGTTGGGGTGTTTTTGATGAATGTTATAATCTTGAGGCTATAAATGTTGCAGAAGATAGCAAATATTTTATGAGCATTGACGGGGTTTTGCTTAGCAAAGACAAAAAAAGGTTAATAACGTACCCGACCGGTAAAAAAGAGAATGAATATACCGTTCCTGAAGGGGTTGCAAAAATAGAGTCTTTTGCTTTTTCTGATTGCCAAAATTTGACTGCTGTAAATATTTCAAGTAGTGTGTCGGACATATCCCAATACTGTTTTTCAATTTGTGATAAGCTAAAATCGATAAATGTTGCGGAAGATAACAAGTATTATTCCAGTATTGATGGTACTCTTTTTAATAAAGACAAAACAGAGCTTTTAATGTGTGTTGACACTGATATTACGGAATACATCGTTCCAGAGTTCGTTACGTCAATAGTGGGATATGCATTTTCTGACTGTACAAAATTGAGCAGGATTATTTTATCGGAAAATATTGCATCAATAGATAATGGAGCTTTTCACTTGTGTCATAACTTGACTGAACTAATAGTGCATGAAGACAATGAAACTTACTCAAGTGTTGATGGTGTTCTTTTTAACAAAGATAAGACCGAGCTTTTAAAGTGTCCTGAAGGTAAGGAAGGAGATTTTATTGTTCCACAAAGTGTTACAATAATAGCTGGCGGTGCTTTTTACAGCTGCTACCTATTAGCCTCAATAACAATTCCGGCTACTGTAACAACAAATATTGATGATATTCATTATGAGTATAAAGTGAAGGTCATTATCTTAGATGAGTAAAGATGGTGCACTGTGAAAAATGTTGTTAAATTTCTTCGTTAATAACGAGGTTTCGAAGTTTTTGCAGTGCTTTATGCTGAATACGTGATACGTGCATTTGTGAGATGTCCAGTTTTCGTGCGACATCTGCCTGTGACATACCTTTAAAGAAACGAAGAAGGATTATGGTTCGCTCGCGAGGATTTAGGTGGTTTAACACATCTTCAATTCGTTCATTATCTGTGAACTCAATTATGGAGTGGTCATCCTCACCAATATAATCTTCCAACGCTGTTCTGCTGTCGTCAGAGTCATTACCGTTGCTATTGTCAGTCTCTAAGCTTTTCAAGTCGTACATGTGACCAAGCTCAAGTGCTTCAATTGTATCCTCAACAGAGTGATCTATTTTAATAGCAATCTCTTCAATAGTCGGTACGCGCTCCAATTCGCTGGTTAATGACTCAACAGCCTTGTTTGCTGCCATATTGAGCTCCTGGAGGCGCCTAGGCACCTTTATGGCCCATCCTTTGTCGCGGAAGTGGCGCTTAATCTCGCCCATGATGGTCGGAGTTGCGAAAGTTGCAAAACGGATACCTCTTGATGGGTCAAATCTGTCAATCGCGTTCAATAAGCCAATAGTACCCACGCTGACTAAGTCTTCCAAACTTTCACCGCGGTTGGCAAATTTTTTGGCGATAAAGTGAACCAAATTTAAGTTCTCTTTTATAATCGTATCGCGCAAATCTTTGTCATGCGTGCGACAATATTCGGAAAACATACTGTTTTCTGTCGAATGGTTTTTTATAGACTGATTATCTTGCTCAGCAATCATATATAAAATATCCCTTAAAGCAAATAAAGGCAGCTTTTATAAGCTCACCTTCATTTTTACCATCACGATTTTAGTTCCACCCTCTGAAATTGCTTCAGCTGTAGTCTCATCCATTAGGTTTTCGATGAGTAGCATGCCAAACCCACGTTCATTGAGTTCGAAAGATTGGGGTATATCGCTTTGGCTTATACCCTTTCCGTGGTCTCTGACTGTTATTGTCAACTTATCGTTACCAAAGTCAATATCCATAGTTACTGTATCATCACTCGTGCTGCCGTGTTCGATGGCGTTCGTAACAGCTTCGCCAATAGCGACCTTGATGTCCTCTATGGTTTCAAGGTCAAAGCCACAGTTATAGGCCATGGTCGCACCGGCAAGGCGCGCTATCAGGATATTTTCTGTCTTTGCAGCAAATTCAAGCGTTACATTGTTCTTCATTTTACTCTCCGCCATTTAAGTACAATTTTGCTTCATCCAATGAGCCAAATATTGAAAAATATCTGTCCAACCCGCTTATCATTAAGATTCTTTGCACACGGCTGGATGGGTTTATGATACAGATATTGCCATTTTCTTGTTGCATACGCTTATATACACTGACTAAAAGTCCGATACTTGTACTGTCAATGTATTGCGCGCCACGTAAATCGAACGCTGCCTTGTTTATGCCTGCTTCAAGTGTTTGGTCAACTTTGCTGCGTACTGCAGGCGCATTATGAGCGTCCATTTCGCCTTCTAAAATTATAAGCGCTATTCCATCTATTATCTCTGTACGAACAGAGATGTTTGTCTGATTTTGCTCCATTATTGCTCCTAATTATGGTATGGTAAACCTATTTCAAGCAAAAAAGTGATATTATACTGTTTTTACAGATAAAGATGAGCACTATGGGAACTCATTTTGTATAACTTCCCATAGTGAATACTTCTTTAATCTTTACTCTGCTTGTGCTTTCTCTTTTATGGCAGAGATGGTTTCTGAAATCATATCTTGCGCTTCATGAATCTTTTCAGTTGCTAAATCTTTTGCGATATGTCCCTTTTCAATAGCAATCTCTTTTAGGTCGCAAGTTACTTTTGAAAGTTCATCTTTAGCATCCTCAAGCTTATCCATGATGTCGCCTCTAAGCTCTTTACCTGACTTTGGCGCGAGCAATAGGGCAGTGGTAGCACCAATAGCGGCTCCAATAACAAGACCTACTACGAGTCCGGCTACATCATTATCTCTCATAATCCTTATCCTCCGTATAGTTTTATTTTGTATAAATTGCGTTTAATGCTTTTATGCCCTCTTTTTCCGCGAATTTCGCAAGCATTAAGAGGTCAACTATTTGCAGACGTACATCATAGCTTGGTGTCGGGTCATTTATCCCCCAGAGCTTGCACGCTTTGTCAAGCGCATTTGCTACTTGCTTATAAGCTATTGCTGCATCTGCATATTTTTCTCCGCATCCTTCTAAAAAGATGGCGGCGTTTTGTCTGCATTCATGATACGTAAAGTGATTTGTCGCTATTGCTTTAGGGTCAGCCGGCATTTCTTCAGCTTTCATCGCTTCTATCCATGTGTCCCAAGCTTCACCGCCAAACACCCACTGCGCATCCTTGTCATTTTTCCAATTATACCAGTTTATTGCTCCCTTTAGCGCCAAATCCCTTGCATTTTCTTTATCTTGATGTTCTGACTCTTTTGGAAAAAGCGCCCAAACTTGACCGCTTCTTATGCCAAGGTCAGCAGATTTTACCACATTATTCGCTTTTTTTGCGCCCGGGCCGTCTATTATATACTCATCAGTATCAGTATCGTACCCACGGCAAGTATAAAACTCTAAATTAAGAGCATCCCAGAGAACAACAGGGTACCCTTTATCAATATTTTCAATGGTGCGCTCCCAGATAAGCTCTTTAGCTTCGTCTATGCTGCGCATATCGCAGTTTGCGCAAAGTCGCCTTAAGTTATACATCTGTCTGAGCGGGAAAAGTATAGCTCCCCAGTCCCAGGCAGTAGGACCTGTAGCGCATAAATCGCGCTCAATATTTAAAATAAAACCGTGTCCGGATAGGCCGAATATTTCCGGCAATGTAATGTCTTTATCAAATGTTTTCACTGCTCCATAGATGGCACCCATCATGGAGGTCATAATTATTGGTGTTTCTAGTGTACCTAACTCATTTCTCATATTTTACCCATCCTTTTTTATTATTTTACTGCAAAACTTAATTATTAAACTTATCACTTATATTGTACAATTCTCTAAATTAATACTTTATCCTTTTTTTTATGTTGCTTTTTTTGACAATTTTAAAAATCCTTTAATATTTTTGGTATGATAGATGCAGCGTTGACACCTCCACTTCCACCTTGCTCTATAATCACTGCAAATGCTATCGTCTCATCTTTGCTGTTTTTCGCAAAACCCACAAACCATGCGTGGTCAGCGCCTTTGCTGTGTTCTGCAGTTCCTGTTTTACCGTAGACACGAATGCCGCTTGTTCGCGCTCTTGTTCCTGTGCCGCCTTCGTTCACTACTGACCACATCATCTTTTCCACGTTTTTTGCGACTGCAGAGCTTACAGGGCGGAAGAGAATATCCTCTTTAAACAGAGGAATTTCCTCATTATCTTTTATCATTGACTTTACCAAATACGGTTTCATGAGTTTTCCGTTATTTGCTATAGCTCCTGCTATGAGTGCCATTTGGAATGGTGTTGCCGAAAATGTACTTTGTCCAAATCCTAGCTGGGAGAGATCACCGTTGTATATTTTTGCATCATCCTTAGCAATTCTGCTTACAGCAATATTTGGCAACACACGCTTGTCCGTGTAATGCTCACGCAAGTTCTCACCTATACCAAAATCTTTTCCCGTATTTATAAGGTGGCGGCTGCCCATCTCTATAGCGAGCGCACCGAAATAGAGGTTGCAGGATTTTTTAAAGGCATTTGGCATATCTGTCTCTCCGTGTGCGGTCTTCCCATAGTCTGTTATCTTTGCACGCTCAAATATTGTAACACCCTCGCATAAGAAAGTGTGGTCTTGTTTTACACCATTTGTGAGCGCTGCTGCAGCTGTAAGAATCTTTGCAGATGAGCCGGGAGGGTAGACAAAGCTTACGGCGCGGTTTAACAAAATGCCGTCACCCTTTTTTTGTACCTTCTCGAAATTGTCGGTATAAAAGTTGAATGTTGGGTTAGTTGCAAGCGCCAATATTTCACCGGTCTCAGGATTTAAAAGCACAATTGCCCCGCGCTTTCCGTTTAGTGCCTTTGAGGTTTTTTCCTGTAAATTGTAATCTAAGGTGAGCTTAATATCTGCCCCGCGTTTTTCTTTTTTATGCAAAAGTCGCGTAAATTCTTCAATATCAAATTCCCGTGAAAGCCCGGTTAATTCTTCATTAAAATCTTTCTCAATTCCTGCCCGTCCGAATCTTATATCTTGATATCCAATGATGCTGGAGACGTAGTCTTTATAAATTCTCTTCTTATTTTCAGTATATCCAAGCTTAATTCCGTTTCTGTCCAAAATACTTCCGCGTGGTGTGTTTTTTTCCATCTCATGCCATCTGCGGTTAGTTGTTTCACGTGCCAGGGCATCAGCTTTTAGTATGGTAATTTGGGCGTGGCGAAGCATAATTATAACAAAAGCTATAACAAAAACATTAAAAAGTTTGTATATTCTTTTATTCATAACTAAATTTTGCATTATTTTTCAAATTCTGTCAACCATATAAGTGACAAAAAGCGTAAATTTTGGTATAATAGTTGTATAAAAATGAGAAAAAAGTTTAGAATTATCGTCAGTATAGCGTTAATTGTTATATTAATAGGCACGTTTTTATTTTTAAAATCACGAAATAAACTGGGTTTTATAGAATTACCGCCGTATTTATTAACTCCCGGCGCAGAAAATATTCCTAAAGGGGGCATTTTACTTAAAGATGTTACGCTTAGAAGTTTGTCCGGCGGGAAATTGCTCTGGAAGGTTAAGATGAAGGATGTTTTAGTTGATGAACTTTCAGAACAGCTTGTGGTTAAAGGATTAGAGAAGGCAGAATTGCAATATGAAAATAAGACTGAGCTTACAGTTACAGCAGGCAATTTGGTGAGAAATCAGCGTACCGGAAATATTGTAATTACCGATAACGTTAGCATAACCGGTAAAGATATCTTTATGTCAACAAAGTATGTTGAGTGGATAGATAAGACAAGTGTTTTACGCTTTAACTCAATTACCGCCCAATTTGGCGATCTTGCAGTGAAGGCAGATAATGCAGAGTATGATGTCTTAAACGCCAGTCTTAAGGTGGCGGGGATAATATCTGTCTCAACACAAGGAAATCAATTGAGTTCGCAAAATGGCGGACAGGTAAAGGCGGACGGCAGCTCATTTGACTTAAAAGGTCCGGTAAAGGCAGAGGTATCCGGTGCCAGTTTGGAAGAGTGGTTGGTGAAAAATAAGATGCCGAAAACGCCGGAAATACCTCAGGCAATAAAGGAACGGTATAAAAATTACAAGAATAAGAAATAAAGAAGGAAAAGGAGAATATAAATTGATGATAAAAAGAATGAAGTGGATACTTTTTGTATGTATAATCGCTATTGTCAGCAGTGTTGTGGTTGCGCAAACAGCAGTGAGCGACAGGGCTAAAATATCACTTAAAGCTGACAGTTCTCACGGAAATAGAGGAGATGGCAAAAAATATACGATGGAGTATATAAACGCTGTTATCACGCTTGATGATACTACCATTGTTGCAAGCAAAGTGGTACAAAATACTGAAAATGATGTTCATGTGTTTACTGCTACAGGAACCCCATCATTTAAGGATAAAGAGAATACCATAACCGGCACAACGATAAAAGCGAACTCTTCGCCACGTACTGCTGAAGTTATAGGCAATATCAAGATGGTAAATAAGCCGTTGCCGACAAAAGATAACCCAAACCCAAATACAACAACTGTAACTTGCGATAAGCTTGTGTATAATTACGCTCAAAAAACCGCAGTTTTTAGCGGAAATGTGCGTGCAGTGCAAAATGGTAAAGTGGTTGTTGCTGACAACGCAATATATGAATCTGATAGTGATATGGTTTATTTGACCGGAAATATCAAGATGAAAAATAATGATAATGAAGAGCTGAGGTCTATGGAGACTGCTGAGTCTGTAACTCTTGCTTTGACTGAAGAGTGGGTGGACATTGTTGCTAAAACGGGTCAAAAGGTCGAGTTCGTATTTGAATTTGACGAGTAATTTCACTCTTTATATATAAATTTTCGACTTTTTTTGAAAAAAATATGGGGGGGGGGAATTACCCTTGAATCTTTTTGGGAAATAGTATATAATTGTTATTGACACCATAAATTTTCGAGTATAGTATATGGTTGAAATTTAAAGTGTAAAACGAGGTGGAGGATTCGTGTTATGTCAAAACTGAAAATATTATTGTTTATCTGTCTGGCTATTATGGTCGGCAGCGCTGTGATGGCGCAAACCGCTTTGAATGTAAGTCGGAAAATCACGGTTATTGCTGATAGCACAGGGGGTTTCAACAAGAGCGAAACGAAGTATGAAATAAAATACAATAAAGTGAAAGTTATGATCGATGACATCACGCTTACTGCTGACAAGGTTGTAGATGTTTGTGATATTGTGTCGCATAAGTTTACCGCTACCGGAAACGGAGTTTTTACAGATGGGTTTGTCACTATCAAAGCTACAACCATAAAGACTGATGTCGCGACCACACTCGTTGAGTTTTTTGGCAATATCAGTGTTACTTATACTGCTCCCGCTGTTGATGGCAATGAGAATGTCGCTCCAAAGACCGTTACGGTTACTGTCAGTGACGACTGCACGCTTACCTATGATTACTATACCGCAATAGCTGATGTTAAAAAGATTGGGGAAGTAAAAGAAACAACAGAGAAGCCGAATATAGGCAATGTTATAAAAGAGACACCTTGGAAAGATATTTTCTAAGGTAGTAAAAAAAACACCTTAGAGGTGCCTCTGCTATACGAAGATTTTTGTATATTTATCGGGGATTTGCATATAAAACATCGTAAAAACTCGTACAAAAATGCCCTATACAAAAAAAATGCATAAAGTGTATAGTATTTTCCACTATTTTCTATATTATTCCAATGGAAATTATGGTATACTTATCTTTATGCGAACGCGTGTTTTAATAGATACCATAAGAAATATTTGCCGCAGTATTAACTTAGGGCACCTCTAAAAGAGTGATAATATTGCGGCGTTTTTTTGTGCTGTTTCCACTTATCTCACTTGAAAAAATTCCGTAAATAGTATATAATTATTACTGACATTTTAAAATTTAGTAAGGAAATATTTGAAATCCAATGACAGGTAATGAAATTCGCAGCGCTTTTTTACAATTTTTCAAAGAACGTGGGCATGAGATTTTGCCCAGTAGCTCTTTAGTGCCGGAAGACCCGACAACGCTCTTTACCACCGCAGGTATGCAGCAGTTTGTGCCGTGGTTTCGCCGTGAAATAACTCCGCCTTATACACGGGTGGCAACAGTGCAGAAATCTGCGCGTACCGATGACCTCGACGAAGTCGGCAGAACATCGCGCCATCATACCTTCTTTGAGATGCTCGGGAATTTCAGCTTTGGGGATTATTTTAAGGAAGAGACCCTACGTTGGGGGCTTGAGTTCTCCATAACTCCGCAAGCAGAAGGCGGTTTGGGCATGGATAAAGATAGCATTTGGGTTACTTACTATAAGCCAAACGAGGGTGAGCCGTACGAGGAAGACATTGAGACCTTGAATCTCTGGCTTAAAATCGGTATGCCGCGCGAGCGCATAATTTCGCTTGGTAAAAAGGAAAATTGGTGGGGACCTGTCGGCGACAGCGGCCCGTGCGGCCCATGTTCTGAGATGCACTATGACCGCGGCGAGGAATTTGCGTGCGGCGAAGGGTGCAAAGACCCCTCTTGCGGCTGCGACCGTTGGGTAGAGTATTGGAATCACGTTTTTCAGCAGTTTAACTTTGAAAATGGTGAATATAATCCGTTACCTGCCAAAGGTATAGATACGGGCGCAGGTTTAGAGCGCATAACGAGCTTAGTGAACGGTATGGAATCCAACTTCTCAACCGACCTCATTCGCCCGATAATGGATAAAACTTTAGCGCTTTTGGGCGAGGGGAAAAGCGAAAATGAGGAGAACAAACTGGCGCTTAGAGTCGTTGCCGACCATTTGCGCTGCAGCTCCTTTATGATAAGTGACGGCGTGTTGCCTTCAAACACTAAACGGGGGTATGTTGTGCGCAGAATTATCCGCCGCGCCTACCGTTTTGGCAGAAAATTGGGCTTTACAGGACCGTTTTTGTATAAGCTCGTGCCGACCCTCGTCGATATTATGGGCAGCCATTACAGCGAAATTAAGGACAACAGCAGTTTTATCATTGAGACCTTGAAGGCAGAAGAGGAGAGATTTAACTCTACTTTAGATCGCGGCGAGGAACTTTTGAATAAACTTGTCGAAGAAACATTAGCTAAAAAAGCTAAAGTGTTGGACGGCGAGAGTGTTTTTGTGCTTTACGACACCTACGGTTTTCCAAAAGAGTTGAGTGAAGAGACCGCTGTTGAACATTGTTTGTCAATAGATATGGAAGGGTATGAACGCGCTTTTGAGGTGGCTCGTGAGAAGGCAAAGAGCAGCAGCAATTTCGCTTACAGCTCTTCTGTGCAAGTATCGTCTGATGTTCCTGAAACCGTATTTTTGGGGTATGATGATATTATAACTGCAAACACAAAAATAGCGGCGATTTTTAGCATTGACGATAACTATTCCGGTGTTGTCTTGGCTGAAACTCCTTTTTACGCAACAAGTGGCGGACAGCTTGCCGATATCGGTACGCTGACTGTAAATAATGAGATTTTTGATGTTTTGGATGTTCAAAAAGATAAACTGAATCACTATTTCCACATAATAGAGGGTAAGCCGAATATTGCTGTTGGTGATACGGCTATCGCGACTGTTGATGTTGCTCGCCGACAAGGCATAATGCGCGCGCATACTGCAACGCACTTACTCCATCATGCTTTAAAAACCGTGATGGGTGATAATGCAAGGCAGGCTGGGTCAATGGTAGATAATGACACTCTGCGCTTTGACTTCTCTTCGCCGCGTGGGTTGACAGACGAAGAAGTGACTAAAGTTACGCTTGAGGTTTACCGTCAGGTGATGGAAGCTCTGCCCGTGACAAAAGAGGTTATGGGGCTTAGCGAGGCAAAAGATGCCGGCTTTACCGCGCTTTTTGGCGAAAAGTATGGGGACAGCGTTCGCACGGTTATGGTTGGCGACAGTATGGAGCTTTGTGGCGGTCTTCACCTTAAAAACAGTGGTGAAGTAGGACCGTTTATGATCTTGAGTGAGGCATCTATTGCCGGTGGCATCAGGCGTATTGAGGCGGTCTGCGGCGTAAAAGCAATAGAGAAGAATCTCGAAAACAGCGCAATGCTGAGCGAAATAGCAAGTTCATTTAAAGCCGCAAAGGCAGACATTCCGGTAAAAATAGCCGCGCTCAAAGATGAAATAAAGGCAAAACAGTCAACAATAGATGAGCTTAAAATAAAGCTTGCGAGCGGTGGCGCGGGAAATGAAGTGCAGACAGAAGAGATAGGCGGCGCATCTGTTATCATCTCACAGCTTGAGGGCATTGACGGACAGACCATGAACACGCTTTTGAACCAATATATGGATAAGCTTCAAAATAACGGCGTTGTTATCTTATCTTCTGTTATGAGTGAAGACAAGGTGCTCTTTGCGGTGAAAGTAGGACAAAACCTCACTGCGAAATTTAATGCCGGCGCTATTGTAAAAGATATGGCGATGATTGCCGGCGGAAATGGTGGTGGCAGGCCTGACTTTGCGCAAGCAGGGGGCAAAAACCCCGATAAAGTGGATGAGGCAATAGCAAAAGCGAGAGAGATTTTACAGGGCTAGTTAAATATGAAAAAAATAAAACTGAAGATAGATCCAAAAAATCCGCGTGCGTTAGCTTCTGCGATATTAGTAGTTGTAGTGCTCATTTCGTGGATAGTGCTTGTTATCGGCTCGCAGTTGAACTCAAAAAATGAGATTGCGCGAATAGAAAAAGAGAAACAAAAGCTGATAGAGCAGGGTGTTAAATTTGATGAAAACGGAAAGACCATAAAGACGGACCCGAAAGACCCGAATAATGTGAACTCGCAGGGCAGCGAAGATGACCCGAATAGTATGGATGGCGTAGAGCCGGGAGTATTAGTTGACGGCGTAGCGCCAAAAAGTGAGCTCTTTGTCGCTATCTCAAAGAATGAGGCGGATGCGGTTTACTCAATGATAAAGGAGAATCGTGCGCTCGTTAATACCTTGGATGAAACAACAGGCGCAACCCCTCTTCAGTATGCAGTGCTTCGCGGTAATTATGACATTGTTCGTTTTTTGTTAAATAACAGCGCAGACGTTAACAGCAAGGGCAATACCGGGCGCGCTCCGCTTCATTTGGCGGCGTTTGACGGAAATGAAAAGATAGCAAAGCTCCTCATAGATTATAAGGCACAGATTAATGCTGCTGATGTTAATGGAGCTACGCCGCTTATTATATCCTCCGGCAGAAGGCATACAGCGGTCGCTAAATTGCTTTTAAAGCAGAAAGCAAAGCTGAATGAGAAGGAAAAAGAGTCCGGATTAACGGCTCTGCACGCCGCAGTTCTTTCCGGTGACGATGAAATGGTAAGAGAACTTTTACAAAAGGGCGCAAACAGAAATATCAAAGACGCAAGTGGCATGACGCCGTTGGAGCTTGCTGAAAGTATGCAGCGAACAGAAAATGCAAAGATGGAAGACGAGGTCAAAGCAGAGATTAAACGGTATAGAAATATTCTTGCAACGCTTAAACTGTATGAGAAAAAGTAGTCGATTTTACTTCATACTTTACATTCTTGCGATAATATGCTATAATATTATACTAAATATTTTGAAAGGAGTAAAAGATTATGGAAATAGGGTTACAATTATTTTCGCTGAGAGATCATTTGACCGGTGGCGATACAACAAAACAGACTCTTGAAAGATTAGCTAAAATAGGATATGAAAATGCAGAATTGGCGGGCTTTGGCGGTATGACCGCGCAAGAGTATAAATGCGCGCTTGATAATGTTGGTATAAAGGCAGTTTCTGCGCACATCAGTTACGATGATGTTAAAGCGGAAAAAATCGCAGAAACAATAGAGACCTATAAACTGTTTGGTTGTAAAAATCTAGGCATTGGCTGGGCAGATTTTTCAAACTTTAAAGAGCCGCTCTTTGCTGAGTTTTCCGCTAACTTAAATTATGCTGCTGACAAGCTTGAAGAACATGGCATGAAGCTTCACTATCATAATCACGCTCACGAATTTGAGAAGCTAGAGTCCGGTGATACCGGTATTAAGCAGCTCGCAAAGTTTGTGCCAAAGCTTAATGTTGAGCTTGATACCTATTGGATTCAGGCAGGGGCATCTTCTCCGCGTTATGTTATAAATTCGGCGAACGGCAGAATTACACTTTTGCACTGTAAAGATATGGCAATAAAAGACGCTGAACAGCGTATGGCGCCTATAGGTACGGGCAATCTTAATTTTATCTATATATTAAAAGCAGCTAAGGCCGCGGGTGTACAGTATTTGATAATTGAGCAGGACAATTTTTACGGCGCTGACCAGTTTGCGGCAATGGAACTTAGTTATAATAACCTTAAAACTTATGTGAATTATATCTGATTTTTGGATAGCGCAGAAGTAAAAAATAGTGAATTAGCATTTATTTTAGTGCTAATTCACCTTTTCTGTTTATAGAGCTGTTTTTTGCTTGACAGATAGCGTGAAAATGTAATATAATTAATTTCCTCTTTTTCATATGAGAGGATATATATAAAAATGCTTAAAGGGTAAGTAAGATGAAGAGAGATTTTTTATCAATAGACACATATACGCCGGAAAAATTTATGGAAATAGTGCAACGCGCCATAGATTTTAAGACCGGAAAAGTTGAGTATGGCAACCTTGCTAAAGGCAAATCGCTCGCCATGATTTTTGAAAAGCAGTCGCTAAGAACCCGTATGACCTTTGAAATCGGCATTGCAAAGCTCGGCGGTCATGCTGTTTACTTGCAGCCCTCTGATATAGGTCTTGGCACGCGTGAGCCGGTAAAGGACGTGGCGCGAAATATCACCCGCTGGTGTGACATCATTATGGCGCGCGTCTTTTTGAACTCTACGATTGTTGAGCTTGCGCAGTACGCGAATATTCCGGTTGTAAATGCTCTTTGTGACATTGAACATCCTTGCCAGGCTATGGCAGACTTTCAGACCATTTATGAGCATAAGGGCAGGTTTAAAGGGCTTAAATTGGCGTTTTTGGGTGACGGAAACAATGTAGCGCACAGCTTAATGCTCTCTTGCGCTAAGATGGGCATGGATTTTGCGATTGGTTGCCCGGAAGATTATGAGCCCATGCTTGGCATCACTAAACGCGCGCTTGAAATAGCTGAGACGAGTGGCGCCAAGATTGAAATCGAAAATGACCCGATAAAAGCAATCAAGGACGCTGATATCGTCTATACAGACGTTTGGACGAGTATGGGGCAAGAGCTTGAAAACGAAAAACGCCTTAAAGCATTCCCGCCGTATCAGGTGAATAGTGAGCTTATGAAGCACGCGAAAGATGACGCCATAGTTCTCCACTGTCTTCCTGCAAAACGTGGGTTAGAGATAACAGACGAGGTGATAGAAAGCCCGAATTCCGTTGTCTTTGATGAAGCGGAAAATCGCCTTTGGGCGCAGATGGCAGTAATGGCTGATTTACTCTCATAAAGCATTTGTAGTTTACATTATAAACAAAAACACGGCGCAGAGTGCGCCGTGTTTTCATTATGTCAAACCGTAACGTGTTGTCTTAGAACGGATTTTCGCCCTCGTATAAAACGCCTTCAGGAAGCGGAGCTTTTACATCTTTTACGCCAAGCATTGCAAGAGCGTCAAAGAGCACTTTTCCGCACTTTTTAAAGCCGATAGCCGCATGGTGCGGATAATTTTTCGCAACCAATACGTGGCGATAAAATCTTGAAAAATTCGGGATGCCAAAAACGCCGATAGAGCCAAAACTTTGCGGATCAATGTCCAAAATATTACCTTCGGCAATATAGCTTGAGAGCTTGCAGTCAGCAGAGGATTGCAGACGGAAAACAGTAGTGTCACCCGGTCGCAAGGTGCCTTCAATAGTACCGCGGGTGATGTCCGGAGTGCCGCTGTTTTCAAGTCCGCGGTTCATGATGAGCTGATATTTGAGCGCGCAGTCGGTCATACAGTCAGAGGCAGTATTTCCGCAGTGGAAGCCCATAAAGAGGTCGGTTGAGGTAGCACCCTTTAGGTCTTTGCCCGGGATCATATCATTTGGCACGGTGTTATTGATGTCAAGGAGCGTTGCCGGGGACAAGCTCGCAAGCTGTACCATGTACTCGCTCACTGCACCGTAAAGGTCAACTTCGCAAGCAACGGGGATGCCGCGCTTTGCAAGGCGTGAGTTTACATAACATGGAACAAAGCCGAATTCGCTCTCAAATGCGGGCCAACATTTGTTTGCAAATACAGCGAATTTGCTTGCGCCGAGATGGCTGTTATAGTAGCGCATGAGGGCAACCTCAAAACGCGCGATTCTCGGCAATAGATCGGGGTAATTGACATTTTTGCCAAGCTCTTTTTCCATATCTTTGATAACTTCAAGAACTTCTGCGTCATCTTCCTTGACAGATTTGTACTGAACAAGAAGATCAAGCTCGCTGTTTTCCATAACTTCGATGCCGAGATCGTACATCGGTTTGATAGGAGCGTTACATGCGTAAAAGTCTTCGGGGCGTGGGCCAAAACCGATAACTTTAAGCGCTTTTACGCCGATAATTACACGCGCAACATTGATAAAGTGTTTGATGTCGCTAACGAGTTCGTGCGGTAATTTTACCGGAACATCAGGTATGTGAACGGGGATATTTCTCAGCGCAAAGTTGTATGAAGCGTTAAGCACACCGCAGTAAGCGTCGCCGCGGCTTCCCATAAGCCCGTCACCTTTTTCTTCAGCAGCAGCGATTAAACCGATAGGGCCGTTAAATCTTTTAGCAAAGATAGTCTCAGGACCTTCGGGACCAAAGTTGCCAAGGTAAATCATGGCAGCGTTAGCGCCGGCATCAGCTGCCTCTTTTAATGCTTTTAACGTGTCGTTTTCATTTTCAATGATTGTTTTAAGCGCTATAATCTCAACGCCTTCTTTATCACAAGCTGCTTTTAAAGCATCAAGGCGGGACTGAGAAAGTGACATTGGAAAGCAGTCGCGGCTTACGGCGACTACTGCTAATTTCACTTCCGGTGTGTTCATAAGTTTCATATTTTCACCTCATTCATTTTAAGTTTACTACGTAAAATTATTTTTTAATATAAATATTTTACATTATTTCGCGTTTATTTTCAAGGGGTTTAACGCAGATTTTTACGTAATCACGCGCTTTTTTTAAGCTCTTTATTGTGAGATTTTACCTTATACTTTAAATCAAGGTCAAAATCCGTGAACCACGCAACTCCTTCACCGTCCAAAATAAGCTCCAAATTGATTAAATAGTCAAAATGCTCTTTTGGCACTTTTAATTCCGGCAGAGTGACCTTTACCCAGTCGCTGGTGCCGTTTATCGGCTCAGTTAAAATAGGCTCTTCCCACTCGCAATGCGGGGTAGGGTGCCAGACAAAGGTAAAGTAATTCATGCGGATGTATGCGCCCTTTCCCTTAACATCTTCGGTTTTAATGTATGCAGTGATATTTAGCGTTGACTCTTCAGGGATCTGCGTCGGCGGCTCTATGCTCCAAATGGTCTCCTTCACGCTGTCGTTTGTTATGCGCAAAGAGCCCTTTTGGCTCACGCCGACTGACTTATCCCATACTTTAACCGGCGGGTTTGGTCTGAAAAATGAGCTGTCGTCAATACCGGCAATATTTACCCTGTCAGCGCAGGAGTTAAAGCCGAGATGTATTGACGGGTAATCATAATACTCCATATTCGCGTCACTTATCGGCAATTTTTTCGCGGTACGCAGCATAGCATTCGCGTCATCCGGGAAAAGGTTGGTTACTATGTATTCCATCTCTATTACATCGCCCTTATTAAAGGCGCTGTTTGGCACAATAGCTAAACAGTGGAGGTCATAATACATATCGCAAATGCCCCAGTTGGTGGTCGCATTGCCGCCTGTTACCTGCACAATAGCGCAGCCATCAGGGCAGGGTTCGCCAAAGAATCCGCCGATTTTTCCTCCTTGCGCTTTTACCTCGTCTATTTTTGCCGAATAGTGCATAGCATGCTGATGAGGGAAATCCCAAAGAACGCCGTTAGCATCCTGTAATAATGTATGGGAATAAAGCTTTTCGCGCTCAAAGAGCATACAGCGTCCGACACCGTGCGGATAGACGTTGTTGTACTCAATATTTTTGAGTTCGTACTTATCCTCCCCGTTATAGGTTAAAACGCTCTTTAAACGCCACTCGTAATTTAAGCTGTTTTCCTTTACATAAAGGGTTGCGGTAGTCAGGGAAAGAAAGTTTTTGTCCTGACTCTCGCTTTTAGCATTAATAGTGATGCTGCTGCTGTCATCAGCTAGAGCAAAGTCTACGCTCACAAGTTGAGTTACCGGCGTGATGTTCGGAAGCTCTATCTTTATCCCATTTATATACGAAAGATGCGGCTCTTTTTTAAGCTCCGTAACCTTCTCGCCTTCAATGTCTGTATAGCGCAAAAGCCAGTCAATAATTCCCTGACTTGACAATACAGCGACAGTCTTGTTGCCGTCATTAATGCTGTAGCAGCTGTTGCCTATATTTTCAATTCCAAAATTAGCTTTATACATTTTTTTATCCTTCAAATCTACACGCTACGCTTGGCACAGACTAAACAGTTATCTAAAATTGACCGATGTCAGATAAAAGTTTTGTGTGCATTTATAGTCCATATAATATTATAACAGATTTTCAGAATATGTAAAGAGGAAACTTTTACTTTTTTTCAAATATTTGACATTTAAAGTAAATTGTGGTAAAATTATACAAATATTGTGAGGAGAAAGCAATGCTTGATAATAGGATTAAAGAGACCTTAGGACGCATAGAAGAGCTGAGGGAAATTTTGGAGCTCTCTTTAGCGGATATGGCTGCTGCCACTAACGTGACTGTGGACGAGTACAAAGAGATAATGGCAGGAAATAAAGATATGTCCTTTACCTTTGTCTATAAGTGCGCAAATACCCTGCGTGTGGATATTACCGACCTTTTGACAGGCGAGTCTCCGCACCTTTCCAGCTATACTGTTGTAAGAAATGGCGAAGGGCTTGAGCTTAAGCGTCGAGAGGGGTTTGGCTATCAGAATTTAGCATACTTGTTTAAGAATAAGAGCGCAGAGCCTTTTAAGGTGCTTGCAAAGTACGACGAAGCACAACAGAATGTGCCCATTGCTATGTCAACCCATGAAGGCGAAGAGTTTGATTATGTGTTGAGCGGTTCACTTAAAATCAGCGTTGACGGACACACCGAAATATTAAATGCCGGTGACGCTATATACTATGACAGCGGCAAGCCGCACGGAATGATTGCCGTGAATGGCGTAGCATGCGAGTTTTTAGCAATCGTAATGGAAAAAGCTGAATAAGAGATTAGGAGTTATTATAACGATATGGCATTATATGATAATTTTGTAAAAATAGTAAGAGATGACAGCGGTATAGCCACTAATCTCACTTTCCATCATAAAGATGATTTTAATTTCGCTTATGATGTAGTTGACGCTCTCGGCACAAGCAAACCTGATAAGCTCGCTATGCTTTGGGTGAGCATAAATGATGAGGCGCGCGAGTTTACCTTTAAAGATATGATGGAAAAGTCCTCACAAGCTGCGCATTACTTTAAATCTGTCGGCATAAAGAAGGGCGACAAGGTGATGTTGACCTTGAAGAGGCATTACCAGTTTTGGTATTGTATTGTTGCTCTGCATAAAATTGGAGCGATAGTTGTTCCGGCTACGGATTTATTGACCGAACATGACTTTATTTACCGCTTTAATGCCGCAAATATTAAGGCAATTGTCGCAACCGCTGTAGGGGACGTTACCGAAGAGATAGATAAGGCAGCGGATAAAGTTGACGTAAAGCCGATAAGGATGATCGTAAACGGTGCGCGTGATGGTTGGCTTGATTTTGATGGGGAAATAGAAAAATGTGATAAGATGTTTACGCGTCCTATCGGAGAAGAGGGGACAAAAGCCAGTGATACGATGATTATGTACTTTACTTCCGGAACAACCGGGTATCCGAAGATAGCGGTACATAACTTTAGTTACCCGTTGGGACACTTTGCGACCGCTAAACTGTGGCAATGCGTAAACCCCGACGGCATACACTTTACCATCTCCGATACCGGATGGGCAAAATCTGTTTGGGGAAAACTTTACGGGCAATGGATTTGCGAGGCAGCTATTTTTACATATGATTTTGAGCGCTTTGTGGCTGATGATATTTTGAAAAAGTTTGCGGAATACAAAATTACGACATTTTGCGCTCCGCCGACCATGTATCGCTTTTTTATTAAGGAAGATTTGACCAAGTATGATTTGTCTTCACTCGAGCGTTGTGTGATAGCGGGTGAAGCGCTAAATCCGGAAGTTTACGCGCAATTTATGTCCGCAACCGGGCTCAAACTCTATGAGGGATTTGGGCAAACAGAGATGACAATAACGCTCGCTAACTTTGAAGATATGGAGCCAAAACCAGGTTCAATGGGTAAACCCATACCGCAATACGATGTTGACCTTTTGTCTCCCGAAAATACTCCTGTTAAGGTTGGTGAAGTTGGTGAGATTGTCGTTCGAACGGATACAAAGCCGCCGGGAATGTACGACGGATATTATAAAAATGAAGAGGGTACGAGCAAGGTTTGGTATGACAATATTTATCACACCGGCGATCTTGCGTGGCGCGACGAAGATGGCTACTACTGGTATGTGGGGCGTAGTGACGATGTCATAAAAAGCTCCGGTTACCGTATTGGGCCGTTTGAGGTGGAAAGCGTTATTATGGAGTTGCCTTATGTGTTGGAGTGTGCGGTTATCGGTGTTCCTGACGAGACACGCGGGCAGATAATAAAGGCGAGCATTGTTTTAACTAATGGCACGGAAAAGAGCGAAGCGCTGAAAAAAGATGTGCAAAATTATGTGAAAGAGCATACTGCGCCGTATAAATATCCGCGTGTTGTGGAGTTTGTTGACAGCTTGCCAAAGACCATCAGCGGAAAAATACGGAGGGTAGAGCTTAGAGATAAGTAATCTTATACCTTTATAAATGAACAGAAAAATATGGCGATATAAGCTTTTTTTTGCTTACATCGCCATATTATTTAAAATATTTTTATTTTTTCGCAAAAATACATCGAAAAAGCATTGACCAAAGCACAAAAATATAGTATAATATTTTACGTCAAATCAATGACGACCCCACAAGTATAATGTGGCCCTGTAGCTCAGTTGGTAGAGCAGAGGACTGAAAATCCTCGTGTCGCTGGTTCAAGTCCGGCCGGGGCCACCATTTTTTTTGCCTCATTGTATTTTTTTAGCCGCCAAAACACAATTTTTCAAAAGCATAGTCACGGTGAGAGGTCCAACGCCGCCCGGAACAGGGGTCAAGTAAGCTACTTTCTCGCGTAAAAAGTCATTCTGTTCAACATCGCCGACTATTTTGTCATTCACGTAATTTATGCCAACATCTATAACTATAGCGCCATCTTTGACCGTGCTTGCTTTGACCATCTCGGGCTGACCTGTTGCAACGATTAGTATCTCGGCGTTAGCAATATGTTCATCCAGCTTGCCGGCTTTTGATGTTCCGGTATGGCACACGGTAACTGTCACGCGTTCATTTATGAGCATCATGGTGAGCGGTTTGGCGACTATCGCGCTTCTGCCTATAACCACCGCCTCTTTGCCGATTAAGTCCACGCCACTTGCCTTTAAAAGCTCAAATGCCGAGAGCGCAGTTGAGGGGTAAAGCCCGGCGCGACCGGAGAGCACGGCACCGAGGTTAGAAGAGGTAACACCGTCCACATCCTTTTTAGGTGAGATTGCGTTTTGGCAATTATTTAAGTTTATGCCACCCGGCAGGGGAGTCTGTAAGATAATGCCTGTCACGCCGTCATCGTCATTTAACTCTTTTAACGCTGCCAGAACTTCTTCCTCAGTCGAGCTTTCGGGTAAATCCACCTTTTTATATTCAATCCCTATTGCCGCTGCCTTTTTCGCTTGGCTGTTGCGGTAGATCTCCGAGCTGTCGTCGTGCCCTACCTGCAAGGATGCCAAACAGAGTTTTTTGCCTTGCTCGGCAAGTGTCTGTACATCTTTTTCAAGCTCTTCGTTAATTCTCTTTGCAAGTTCTGCCCCACGTAATTCTATTGCTGTCATCTATTTATCCTTTCATTAAGTTTTTTTGTCGTATTTTCGTCAGAGAGTAATACCTCGTCAATAGTATTGCATTCTTCAATTTCAATATTTTCAAGCGCCCATTCGATTATTTTCGGAATGTCGGTAAAAGTAATTTTTTCGCTTAAAAATGCTTCTACCGCAAAGCTGTTTGCGGCATTTAGCGTGATCGCCTGACTTTTCCCTCCACGTCCCGCGTCTATAGCCAGTTTTAGCGCCGGAAAACGCTCAAAGTCGGGCGTCATAAAGGTCAAATTGGAGATTTCTGCAAGGTTTAGACCGCCAAAGTTTATGCCGTCCCGCTTTCCCTCGTAGAGCGCGTATTGGATGGGCGTTTTCATGGTGGGCGCGCCGAGCTGTGCCATTATCACGCCGTCGGTGAACTCAACCATCGAGTGAACAACGCTTTCAGGGTGTACTAATACCTCAATTTTTTCATATGGAACGGAAAAAAGATGATGTGCCTCTATCACCTCAAGCCCCTTATTTATGAGTGTTGCGCAGTCAATGGTGATCTTTTTTCCCATCTCCCAAGTCGGATGCTTTAACGCGCGCTCAGGAGTGACATTTTTCAGCTCTTCCAAGCTCAAATCCTTCAAAGCTCCACCTGATGCGGTAAGTATTATTTTGTTTATCTTGCTCGCATCTTCGCCACGCAATGCCTGATATATCGCCGACGGTTCGCTGTCAACGGGAATAATAGTCGCGTTATGCTCACGCGCGTTTTTCATGATAATATCACCTGCAATAACTATCGGCTCTTTGTTGGCAAGAGCGACTATTTTGCCCGCGCAAACAGCAGCGTTAAGGGGAATAAGCCCAACGCTGCCGACAAGCCCTGTCAGCACAATATCGGTTTCGCTGTCAGCGGCAATTTCCGCAATCGCCTTATGTCCTGCCAGCGGAATAGTGTCAGTGCCGCTTAGTGCCTCGCGCAATTTAGAAAAAAGCTTTTCGTCAGCTATAACCGCGTATTTGGGGCGATATTTAATCGCTGTTTTTATGAGCGAATCAACATTTTTATGCGCTGAGATACCGTGCAGCAAAAAGGTGTCGGGATTATGGTCTATAACCTCTAATCCTTGTCGCCCTATAGAGCCGGTTACTCCTAAAATAGTTACTCGTTTCATAAAAATATTTTTGTCCTTACGGTTGTATCGCGTCTACGTTGACCTCTATTAATTGCGGTTCACTCTTGCTTTCAAGCGGGCGCACCCAGATGTTTACCGGTTTGGCAGGTAAATCAAAAACAAGCTCGCCATCTTTATTTGCCGTAATCTTGTAAACTATCGGTGCGCTTCCTCCTGCGGCTATCACTATCTCGTGCAAGCTATCGGGGGATATTTCATAATCCCGCACAGATTTTACGCTCAAAGTTATCTCTTTATCACCGATAATGTTCATATTCCACCTTATAAGCGCATGGCTTATCTCAAAGCCGGATGTCGTGACAGAGTTTACATTCACGGTACTGTGAATAAACATCGGTAATGGAGTTATAGTATGTAAACCGGAATTGTGAAGTGTTGCAGTTGAAATCCCGCTTTTACTTGTAGTTATCTGTCCATTGTTTATGTCGTAAAGACGCAGATTTTCATTTCTAAAGTTTAGTCGCGGGATGGTGCTGTCTTTGCCCCAGAGAATCATACTGCCGTCAGCGTAAGTTGCGACTTCGCTTGTGTTTGGGATAAGCCCGATAGGAATGGTCATCTCTACCTTAGCATCGCGCGCGAAAAGGTCGGTATGAAGCTGGTTAAAGACCAAATCTGTTGTTGGCCAATAACGGTATAGATTAAACGGAGCGTAGATAGCAAAGCCGTTTTTGTATGCCAGTTGCCCATCTTTGTAGTATGGCGTATCATATTCACGCAAAAATACACCAAAGGTCTCTTTAGCGGGCAATATTTCTCGTGGTCGCAGCTCTGCTGTCACATTTTTTTTCTCTTTTGTCATCTTAAAGAGGAGGGTGGTTTTTGGCAGAGGTATCATGGCAGACATTCTCTGTACTGTGTAGCTGTTTGCCACTCCTTGTGAACGAAATCCCGGTATAAGACTTGGGAATTTGGGGTTGTTATAAGCAGGGTCAAGATTGTACCCCACACGCTGCTCTCCTTTACCGTTTGCAAGGTTAAAGATTCTCTGCATATTTTCCGGTAAAAAGTGCATTTTGTCATTTGCTTGTCTTGAGCTTATACCGGCATCAGCCAAAACCCCGCCACCATTTAAGATAAACCATTCAAGGTTAAATGCTGCTCTTGGAGACACATAATAGGCGTTTGGCATTATTATGACGCTGTAATTTGAAAGATCTTTTTCCGCTAAATCGTCATCATTTAAAAAGTCAAATTGTCCAAAGCTGCTGCCGTTTCTAAGGGTGTAAAATAAAAGCCCTGCGCCCGGGTGGTTCTTTGATGGGAGATATCCGTATCCACCACCATTTTTCCCGGAAAATGGACCGGGAGAGTACGGCTGATAGATGAACGCCACAGTTGGAGAAGGCACCTTGCCGAGCAATTCGCGATTTTTAAGGTCAAATAGTACATCTGCCATCAGCATTTGATGGTTACGCTTAACGCTCTCCCAATTGCTTACTGAAAGACCGCACGCGCCATGCGTTGCTGCTGAATAGCTGCTGTTTAGAAGTGATTGCTGATTTATATCCGCATTAACGCCGGTTATTACCGCAAACCTATTGCCGTGTCGCGCGATGTCTGTACGGTGCGAGGATTGTGAGAGCATATCAAACTCCATAGAGTCAGCAAAATACTCTGTATAAACACCATCAACGCAGTGTGGAACATTGCTTATGGTCTTATAGTTTCTGTGTGAGCCGGCAAAGATTAAGCGGTCACTATTGTCGTGCGATTTTATCCTGTCTGTCCAATACTCTATTAAAAGCGGATACCTGCTTCCGTAAAATTCGCTCAAGTCAAAGAGCAATGAGGGGATAGAGTTTGGCGCTTCTGTTTCACGTGCTAAGATTTTGTCTTTCGTAATCTCTTCCCACGTTTCAAATGTCCAAGATGAGTAATATATATTCCAGTGCGTAAGAGCATTAGCTAAATTGCCGCCATATCTCTCGTAAAAGTAGAATTGTAAGTAAGAGTCCCGCTTTTTTATGCCCTCAAGGAAGTCTGAATAGTCGCTTAATACCTTTTCCGCTATTTCTACCTTTGTTGACAGACGCAAAAGCTGCTCTATAGAAAGTGTAGAGAGCATAGATAGTGAAGGAAGGTTTATTTGTTCCATCCTATCTGAAGTATCGCCGGTTCTCATGTGGTCTGAGGATATAGTCACGCTCCAGGCCTTTCTCACTTCCTCCAATGTGCCGTAGCGAAGCTCGATAAAGCGTTGAAATGTGTCATTAAACGCCGCGTATTTGTCTTCGGGAATTGAGTTTATTACATAGCCGATGAGATTGTCGTAGTTCTTATAGCGTGGAACTATCGTTGAGATATATCTGTCAACGCGAGTTAAGTACTCCTCGTCATATGGGTCATAAAAGAGGTCGTTACACCATGTTCCTTCAGCAAAAGAGATTATAACGTAAAGGTCGTTTTCTTGCGCGGCACTCATCATACTGTCAGCCCATTCAAGAGCATAAGCACCGCGAGAGTTCAGCTCAATCAAAAGGCAATTGAACCCCAATTTTTTATAGAGCGGTATGTCTGCCGCATCCAAGACATTGGTTGCCATAGTAAGGGGTGTCAGCTTATCATTTATAAATATTTGGTTTCCTACCTTTTTAATTTGTGAAAAGGCGGAAAGCGCAAATGTCAATATTAAAAATATGATAAAAATATATTTCTTCATGATTATTCTTTAGCTATAAGTATAACACCTGTTGTAAAAAATACCGTTGCCGGAAGGTAAGCTGCCAAAATAGGGTGGATTAGCGAATTTTCGACTAAAACCTGCATCCACTGTCCACTGACAATAGTGCAAAATACAACGATAGCCGCAATCAGCATCCCCATAAAACTTCCATTCCTGCCAAAAATAAGCGCGAGCGATGTTGCAAGTATAGTTATAACAAATGCCATCAGCGGGGTTGCTATTTTTTTGTGAAAGTGGAAGGTTATCTCGTTTTGTGAGAAACCCATCTGCGGAGTGAATGTATTCATAGAGATCATACTTCCCCGTACTCCGCTGTCTTTCATAGCGTGCAGCTCTTTTAAAGTGTACTCTTCCGGAGTTTTTCTCGTGTCTGCCGAGCGGTCAAATATCTCTTTGGGCAGATTCAAAATCCCCTCTTGCGCCTCTGTTACCTCCCAATTATTTCCGTCATCAGAGATAGGAGTATAAGTGCGTATATTTTCTCCTGTTTTTGGGTTAGATTGTAAAACCCAGATATCTCCCTGCTGTTTTATGATGGGTATAGTCATATACTGTGTCCATCTGTTTTTATAGTTTTGACTTATGAATATAACATCGCGCAGCTCTTGCGTCCCATCTTTAAGCTGTACACTGTTTTTGATATAGATAAGCTTGTTGTCTATGCGCAGTACACTATCTTTTGAGATAACAGCAGTAGGGGAGCTGTAGATAATATTGTTTATAAGGCGAAGAGCTTTGGCAGTAGCTTTTGGGATAACCAACTCTTGCAGTAAAAGTATGGCGAGCATACCGATGATTCCCAGCATTATGTACGGCAATATAATCCTCTTCTTCTTCACGCCAATCATATTCACCGACTGTATTTCGCGGTCTTTAACAAGTTTTGTAAGTCCGAGTGATATGCCGAGAAGAAGTGCTGCCGGGATGGCCGTGACCATAATAGCAGGAATAAAGGCAAGAAGTATATCTATGACGTCTTTTGCCGGCACTCCACTGTAAAGATATCTAAAAAGACCGTAAAGTTTGTCTCCCAAGAGTAGAGTGCTGACAAGAAGCAACCCCACTATTAGTGGCAGCATTATCTCTTTTAATATATAAAAATCAAACTTTTTAATCATTCTTTTATACTTTATATTTGTATCGTGTGCTTGGCGTAAGCTCACAGGGTTATTATATTATACCATTATTGCCCTATTTTGGAAAGTTAAAACAGGTTAAACTTAGCAAGGTTCTACATTTTTTTTGCATTTTTTTTGAATTTACCCTGTTTTAGCGTTGACATAATCATAAAAATTTGGTAAAATAATAGTCGCTTCAAACTAATTGGGCTCGTGGCGCAGTGGTTAGCGCAGGGGACTCATAATCCCTTGGTCGCAGGTTCGAATCCTGCCGAGCCCACCATTTTGTGAATTACTTGAGATGAATCAGACAATAAATAGCAAAGCTTTTGGTTATTGCGTAAAGTGCGGCACTATGTTGAACAGTGACTATGATTTCTGTCCAAGGTGTGGCGCAAACAGTTGTGCTAAAGATACGTTTTACGTGGCAAACCGCAATACCCCCCCCCTCATCAAATACACGATTGTTAGAAAATTTTTAAAAATAGTAGATAACCTTGACCTTATAATAACGATTATATGCTGTTTGATAGTTCTATCTTCCACTATTTACTGGGTTATAGATTATGTGCATCAGTACCCTAAAAATAATGAGGTGTATGCGCAAAACAGCAATAATGATTCGATGTACCTGTCAGACGATAGTTATGATGTATACAGTAAGAAAGAAGAAGTAAAAGAGATAGTACCTCAACAAAAAAATAATTCGGGTAATAGATCTGTGAGTAAGTCGAAAATTTCGGTTGATAATAACAGTATTCCTCCTTCTAAGATTGATAATAAAAATAACTCAAAGAGTTCTTGTGTAGGTCAGAAACAACCGCCAAAAGTCAATGATTCGCCAAAACCGACTTGTGAAGAAAAAAAGTTGGCGAAAAAAGAGCAGGTTGGCGTTGTAAATAATGACACGTCTGTTCCTGATTTATGATAAAAGATATAATAGAAAAACAAAAAGGAGATAAAAATGAATAAAAACAAAAAAGTTTTTCTCGGCGTTATTTTGGGAGTAATAGTCTTGATAGGTATTGTGATTGCTGCTATAACCGTTAACAGCAGGATTCAGGAAGAGAATGCTGCAATAAAAGCCAAAAAAGAGCGCATAGCAAAAGAGGAAGCGGCAGCGGCAGCACAAAAGCAATTAGTTGAAGATTTTAACAATATTTACAGTAGCTTGGGCAACTTTGGTAGTATAACATCTGAAGTTGCAAAAAATACTAATATTGATTTTAATTATGCGGTATTTATAAATGAAACAGACTTTGTTGTTATTGGTAGCAGTAGCAAATTAAGCGGTGATTTATTTGGAGACGATTATACATTTACAGATAAAGCATTTATAAAAAGATTCACAAAAGGCAGCAGTGAAGCTGTTTGGACAAAAGAATATACGAATTATTACTTCAGCGATATTGCTGTTACCGAGACAGGCAAGATTCTGGCTGTCGGAAGTTCAGGCCTTAAAGGCCATGCTTTTCTTATCCAATACGACGGCGATGGTAAGCAACTTTGGAAAAAAGATTGGAAAGGTGACGCGGGATCTTTAACTGTTGATGCTAAAAATAATTATTTGGTTGTCGGAGGTAATAATATTTTAAAATTTGACAGCGATGGCAAGCAACTGTGGAAGAAGGGCTGGAAAGATGGCGCAGTAACTTTAACTATTGATGATGAAAACAATTATCTGGTTGTCGGCGGTAATACGATCTCAAAACTTGATTCCGATGGAAATCAGCTTTGGAAAAAAAGCGTAGGAAAGGGATATAGTTTGGGCTTTTGTATCCAAGACACAGACCAAAATTACGTGATAGTTGGAGCTGAGTCTACTGACCAATATTACGAAAGATTTGAAGATACCGGAAGCAAATCCATTATAACAAAATACAGTAAAGACGGCGAGCAGCTTTGGAAAAAAGAGTACAAGAAAACAGATGATTACAATTTTAGTAGTGTTAAGGCATTATCAGGTGGTGGGGTTGTTGTTGCCGGCTCAATAAATAACAGCGTACAAAACAAGGATTATTCTACAAGCGGCAGCTTTGATGGAATAATAATAAAATACGACAGTGCCGGCAATATAATTTCCAAAGTAGAATACGGCAACTCTAAGCTGTACGAATATTTTTCCGACATTAAGGTTGTAAGTCTAAACGGAAAAGATGATATAATTATTGCTGTAGGAGGAAGTTGCGATTGGGAAACAGCGATGAGCGAAACAGCGATAGAATACGCGTATACTAAGGCGTTAATGGTTGTTTTTGAAAATGATAATGTGCTATATGAGCACATGTTTACAGGCAAAGACGCGTCCCATTTTACTACAATTTCTATGTATAATAATGATTGGAAAAACTGTGTTTTAATCGGTTCTGCTCTTGATATGTCAAACATACAAGACGACGAGTCGGCTGAAATGTTTATAACCAGCATACAAGGATTTTTGTTAGCTCGCTAATTTTTAAAAGCAGGTTTTAAGTATTTTTAAAAAATAGGGGAACATACTCTAGTGATGTAAAGCATAGTAGTTCTGTATTCAACAGGGCTTTTTATGTTATATAATTATAAAAATGTCTAAGGAGGGCTATTTTTATGCAAAGAAATTTTAAGAGTCTATTTGTGACTTTGCTTGCGGCAATGGTTTTATTTTCCATGTGTATGTCAGCAGCAGGCGCTATTAGTGTAGTCGTGAACGGTAAAAAGATTGCAATGTCGCAGCCACCTATTATGCTCAACGGTCGTGTGATGGTGCCAATCCGCGAGGTCGTTGAAGCGATGGGCGTGGCAGTTTTTTATGAGGCTGGAGTGGCTAATTGTGTTACAAAGGATACGACGGTAGCAATCGGAATGAACGGAGAAGGTGATGACAGTTATTATATAACTATTGATGGCGAATACTTGTATACGGATCAAGATCCAATAAATTATAAAGGCAAATTAATGGTGCCGGTACGCGTTATTTCCGAAGCGTTTGGCGCGAATGTGAGTTGGAATAAGCAAAGCGAAACCGTGACAGTAACAGGAACTATTAGTGACTCAGTGAGACTTTCAAAGGCGGAGATTGATGCTGCGAACGCTTTTACTTTAAGTGCAGCAAGAAAAAAACTCGCTAATAATAGTACGTATATATCTTATGAGAGAAACAATGAATTCTCGCACAGTAGCCCATCATTTGATAAAGGCGTAAAGAGCCAGGAATTGGCTTATTACCACGACTACCGAAATGGCTGGGTCTTCCTCATAGTTTCTATTAACGGCGATGTGAGCCAATATTCATTCTTTTTCGATGAATATGACGAAGACGACGAGTATGGTGATTATTATGGGTATGACGAATATTAAGTTATTGAGCGATTTCCCGAATGTTTAGGGTCTATCCCGAGTCCGTCTTTGATTTTATGTAAACTCTAAATATACACTTATAATTAAAGGTTTTGTTGCTGTTGGTTATGGTGATAACTTTGGTGAAGGTGATTGGGATAATGTCGCCCCAAAGAGTAGTTGTGACGCGATAATAGTAAAATTTTCCGACTTACAGTAAATATTAAAGCACAAGAATAAAATGTGAAAATCCCCTTTCAAGAAGGGGATTTTCGCTCCTTTAAATGCTGTATGGCACAGAAAATATTTGCAAAAACATTAATCTTACAAATATTTTCGCGTAAATCATTTACAAGTGCGCCTTTTTGTGTTAAAATATAAGTACTATAAATTTAAGGAGTGAGAATTCTGTTGAGAAAATTTTTTGTTATATTTTTGATTTTGGTAAGCACATTTATCCTGTTTGCGCAAAGCGAGACTGCTGCGACTAAGCTTTTTGATACCGGCTATACCTTTATGAGAACCGGAAATCATGCAAAAGCTATTGTCGATTTTGAAAAGATAGTGAGTGCAACACCAAACTTTTCACGCATTGGCGAGACATACTATTTGCTCGGCGATTGCTACTCAAATACCGGTAATGACGCGAAAGCAATAGCGAGCTATAGGCAAGTAGCAGTGAAATTGCCAGGCAATGACGCGCACTCACTCGAACTTCGCGCTCGCTCACACTATTCGGTAGCAAAATTGAGCGATAAGTTGAAGGATTATGAGGTTGCCGAGAAGTATTGCAGCAACTTCCTCACTCTTGCCCCAAAGGTGATTGCGAACTTTGACAAAGAGGACGACAAGAAATCTTGGGAAGATGCTGTAGTTGAAATAAGATATTTACGAGCCGAGACTTTATGCAATAGCTTAAAGCGTTATGACGATGCCGAAGCAGAGTATAAGGCGCTCATAAAAGCTCTCCCGGACAGCGAACTGGCTTACTGGTGCACGTACAAGATGGGCGTAATGTGCTTTGATAAAGGCAACACTGTGGTAAACAACGCTGCTGCTGTGGCACATTTGGATTCTATTCCCTTAGAGAGCGAAATAGGTGTGAATGCGCACTCACTTTTGGCGTATATCCTCGTTTATGGCGCAGGTAATACTATACAAAACAACGAAAAAGCTGTTTTGGTGCTAAAAGATATTATTGCTGCTGAAAATGTCGAAATGTCACGCAAAGTTGAGTCCAAAATAACCCTCGCTCATGCGTACATCAATTCAAATAATTACGCGAACGCAAATGAAACATACAGCGATTTACTTCAAAACGAGCTTAAAGATAGCAATATCTATGCGGCTGTAGCGCTTGATGCCGGTGACTTGGCGTATAAAACTGAGGACATGAAACGCGCTACCACAAACTATAAGCTTGCGGCCGCAGCCGGTACACCTTCGGAGCGTGAACGCGCGAATTATTGGCTCTTGCAGAGCTACTATTTTATATCTTTAGCGAGCGACAGTGCTGATGACATCCGTGAAGGTATCCGTTACGGCAAAGAATTTGTGAAGAACGCTAATGCTAAGGATGAGAGATTGCAGGCAGTGTACGAGAGATTGGCGCTTTTGTCCGAGGCGTTGTATGATACCGGTGATGAGTCTGCAAAGATTGAAGCTGTTGGTTACTATAATTTGATACTCGTAAGCTACCCAAGGTCATCATTTGCCACAACAGCACGAGATGCCATAAGCCGTCTTACAAAAGATATGTCGCCGTCAGATATTTTGACCATAACCGAAAAGATGCCGGCAAGTATAGCTGACTTTGATATAAAACTTAACTATGCTTTGCAGATGTTTGAAGAGGGGAATTACCTTGAGTCTGTGAAAGCAACGCGTGAGATTTTGGCTAAAGAGACTGATAATCAGATTGCTTTAGAAGCACGGTACTTGCTCGGTGCGGCATTACAGAGTTTAGGACAATACAAGGATGCGGCAGTAGAGTACAAGGCAGTTGTTGATGGTGCAAAGGGCACAAATAATGAACTTATTACCCTGGCTAACTACGGGATGACCACTTCGTATATAGATAGTGGGCAGTATATTTTGGCGGTTCCTGCGGCAAGAGCGCTTTTGGCAAGTCCAATGCAGGCAAAGGCTGCTGACGAAATATTAAACGAAGAGAATACAAGAAAATTGTATCTTGCGACCGCTCTTCACGGCAATAAACAGTATGCGGAAGCAGAGAAGTTATATTTGGAAATATTGAACTCGTCAAAGAGCGACAAGCAGAAAGAAAGTGCTGCTTTAAATCTTGCGTATTTAGAAGACGCACGCACAAATTATGAGAAAGCTGTTGCATATTATGCTGACTTTTTAAGCTCCTACCCAAATAGTTCATACGTTGACTCAGCGATATTTAGAAAGGGCAATTTGGAGCTTGAACTTGGGAAATACAGCGATGCTGTAAATACCTTAAAGAGTATCACGCCGAGCAGTTCATATTACAAGGATGCTCTGTACGTAACCGCATGGGGCTATAAAGAGATGGGGGATGATGCTAACGCTAATATCCATTATGCTCAGTTTGTTGAGGACTTTGATAATGACACGCTAACCTCTGAATGTTCTTACCAGCTTGGATTAAGCTATATTGATACAAATAAGTCGCTTGCAAAAGAGTATTTTTCAAAATCATTTGATACTCTTCCCATAAGCAACCAAAAAGAGGTTATCTCATACGCTCTCGGCACAAACTTTTATTACATGAATGAGTATGAAAGCGCAGCAAATTCATATAACTATTACATAACTAACTTTAGAAATAAAGAGAATTTTATGGGTGCGCTCTTCTGGTCTGCTGATTCTCTTGAAAAGGTGGAAAAAGACTTAAGTACAGCGTATGCGCGGTATAAGATGTATGGTGATGCTACAAACGTAAATAATGATGCTCTCGGTCTCTCTTTGGACGCAAAATTAGGTCTTGCACGCTTGTCTTCAAAGTTAGGACATAGCGAACGTTCTTTACAGGAATTACAGGACGCTCTTATCTATGCCGAACAGGCGGCAAACAGTAAAAATGAACTCTTAAAGGAGCGCGCCGGTATGTTGCCCGCGAATATTCAATATTTAATCGGCGAGCACTATTTTGCGCTTGAAAATTATCAAGTTGCGATTGAAGAGTATGTGAAGGTGACGATTTATAAGTATGAGCCGCACTATTCACTCAGCTATGCTAAGATGGCTATCTGCTCTGCACGGTTAGGAAATAAGCGAAACGCGCAAGATACGCTGAATATTTTACAGCGAATAGCTCCGGACAGTGTCGGCGCAAAACTCATACCTGAGATAGTAGCAGAATACGATTTACAACTTTAACATTTAAGTGTAAAAGGGGTGCGCTATTAAAAATATAAACACAAAAGATGGGTTTTTTATCTTAAAATCCATAGGTGGCACGATAAATCTAAGGAGCGCTTGCTTTGGGAAGATGGGCGCTGTCAGCGCTACTCTTGACGCGGCAAAAGAGCTCTCGTTTGCGCTTCCAATTGCAAAAAGTGCGGGCGAGATTTACGCGCTCGCACTTTTGACCGCTGTTTCGCGCCATATTTATGAGGCGTTTACAGAGGAAAACAGCGCGTTTGTATCGCAAATTATCACCTCTTTACGCGCTAAATCCCCCGATTTTTCACAGGTAATTTCGTCCGTAAAACATTCTTACAATATGGCAGAAAATTTGACAGACGAAGATGTTGTGCGTGAGCTTATCTTGCTTCGCGAAAACACCCTCAATTTGGGTGCTGAGAATATTCGTGAATTATATGCCTCGCCCGAGATTTCCGGCTTAACAGAATTCTATGAGTGTATGGCTTCAGTAATCGCAACTGTTACGCTTGATGAGGTAAAGTCAAAAGACGAAAAGAGCATAAAAAAGATATTTATTAAGGGCGATAATCTCTATACTGTTTTGCGAAAACCGTGGGAAAACGCTCCAAATTCCCTGTCCGGGCAGCTGCAATATTTTTATGACCTTTCCCCTGAACTTTTTGATTTCGCGCTTTTGGCGCTGGACACTATTAGAGAAGAGAATAAGCCGATATTCTTTGGTCCCGGTCCTGCCATAGTCTACGATTACGTGAAGATACGGGAAGAGACCGAGCAGTTTAGCGACGACAGCTATTGGATGCCAAATGTGGTGATGATGGCGAAAAATATCTTTGTTTGGCTTTTTCAGCTCTCAAAAAAATATGGGCGAGAGATTAACACATTAGACGAAATACCTGACGAAGAATTGTTGTGTTTGCAGGAAAACGGTTTTACCGCTCTTTGGCTTATCGGACTGTGGCAAAGGAGTCCGGCGAGTAAGAAGATAAAGCAGTACAGCGGCTCTTACGATGCTGTTTCAAGCGCGTATGCGGTTTATGATTACGTTATAGCGAGCGAGCTTGGCGGTGATGATGCCCTTTTAAACTTAAAGGAGCGCGCGAAAAAGTACGGTATCAGGTTAGCGAGCGATATGGTGCCAAACCATATGGGTCTGGACTCTCCGTGGGTCATAGAACACCCCGAATGGTTTATTTCGCGCGATACACCCCCATTTTTTAGCTACACCTATAATGGCGCTAATCTCTCTACAGATGAGCGAGTTGCGCTGTACATAGAAGACCACTATTATGATAAAAATGACGCTGCTGTAACCTTTAAATGGGTGAGCAGGGCAAGCGGAGAGTGTAAATACATTTACCATGGAAATGACGGCACCTGTATGCCGTGGAATGATACTGCGCAGCTTAATTACCTTAAAGCTGAGGTGCGTGAAAAGGTTATCCGCATGATTGTTGATGTCGCAAAGCGTTTTCCTATTATAAGATTTGATGCTGCAATGACGCTCGCTAAAGAGCATGTGGCGCGCCTTTGGTATCCGCAACCCGGAACAGGCGGCGATATCCCCAGTCGTTCTGAGTGCGCTATAAGTGCCAAGGAGTTTGATGCGCTTTTTCCGAAAGAATTTTGGCGTGAAGTTGTTGATGTTATAGCTGTAGAAGCCCCGGACACCCTCCTTTTGGCAGAGGCGTTTTGGATGCTTGAAGGGTTTTTCGTCCGCACGCTCGGTATGCACCGCGTGTATAACAGCGCGTTTATGAATATGCTGCGCGACGAGGATAACAGCGGGTACAGAAATACTATTAAAAATACCATCAGCTTTGATCCAGAAATTTTACAACGCTTTGTAAACTTTTTGAGCAACCCGGACGAAAAGACCGCGATAGAGCAATTTTCCGACGGCGATAAATATTTGGGCGTTTTGACCCTTGCCGTTACCATGCCCGGCTTGCCGATGTTTGGACACGGACAACTTGAGGGCTTTACGGAAAAGTATGGTATGGACTATTATCGTCCGTATTACGATGAAAAGTCGTCAGAACATTTGGAGTATGCGCATAAAGAATATATCTTCCCACTTCTAAAATTACGCAAAATATTTGCCGAGGTTGAGAACTTCCGACTGTACGACTTTTTCGAAGGCGATTATGTGAATGAAGATGTTTTCGCTTATTCAAACTGTAATGAGGGCATTAGATCTCTTATAATTTACAATAACAGATACAGAAAAACTAGCGGAAATATAAAACTGAGCGTTAGTTTTTTGGATAAAGAGAGTAGGGTGTCGCGTCAAGAGAGCTTGGCTGATGCGCTAATGTTAAGTGCTGAGAGCGACAAGTTTCTTCTCTATCGCGATATGATCGCAGGTCTTGAGTATATTCACCCGATTTCCAAAATCATTCGTGACGGGCTTTCCTTTGAGCTAAACGCTTATGAGCGTAAGGTCTTTTTAGATTTTGAGATTGCGGAAGATGACGAAGAGGGAAGTTTTGTGAAAATCGCCGAAGAGCTGCAAGGAACAGGCGTAAAGAGTGTTCGCAATACAGTGAAGAAAGAGAAGTACGCGCATTTTTTAAAGGATATTTATGCGGCGATTGACTTAAAAATATCAGACAACGAAAAGGTGCTTGCAGCAGCTGTGAAGATTAGCGAAATAGGGGATTATGACCTTGATTTCTATGCTGAAGCGGTTAGTGAATATTTGGGCAAAGCGCAAGCAAAGCCGGTTTCGAAATTGTCTTTGTGGCTTCTAAAAAATAAGGCGGAAATAATTTCCGATGATATAACATTAGCTGATATTGTGAGTTGTGAGTATTTTATGATAGCGCTCGGCGTGAATGAGTACAACGGGACACTCTGGTACAGGCAGGAGTTCTTTGAAAACGTGCGGGAATACTTGAGAATATTCTTTAAAGAGGTCTTTGCCGAGCGTGATTTTGATATTTATACTGTTTTGCGCGAAGCTGACAAATATGCCGAGTACGATTATGGTAAAATAAAAGAGTTTGTGGGTAATAAGGAATGAGGATCGATTTAAGGTTAAATGAGCGACTGGAAAAGCACAGCCCGCGCTATAAGATTATCGGCATGGGCGGCGGAACAGGGCTTGCAACACTCCTAAAAGGGCTAAAGTGGTATAACGTTGATTTGACCGCTATTGTTGCTATAACCGATAACGGGGGCAGCTCAGGTGTATTGCGCGATGACCTTCATATTCCGCCTCCCGGCGATGTCAGAAACTGTTTGACGGCGCTCGCGAAAACCCCGATAATCGCCTCAAAGCTCTTTAGCTATCGCTTTTCAAATACAAATTCCCCGCTTGATAACCACAGCATGGGAAATTTGGTGCTTGCGGGACTGACCGATATTGTGGGGGATTTTGCTCAAGCAGTACGGGAGATGAGCAAGATTTTAGCGATTGAGGGTGTGGTGCTTCCTGCCGCAAACAATGCTCTGTCTCTCATGGCGCATATGGAAGACGGAAATACCGTTATCGGTGAGGTGGAAATCTCAAAATACCCATCCAAAGTTCAAAAGATGTCTCTCTTGGGTTCTGACCTCTCACCGCTACCTGAGAGCGTGGAAGCGATAAAAGATGCAGATATGATAGTTATCGGTCCCGGGAGCATCTATACAAGCTTGGTGCCAAATCTTCTCCTTGACGGTATGCGCGATGAGCTGATAAACGCGAAAGCTAAGAAGGTCTTTGTTTGCAATGTTATGACCCAGCCCGGAGAGAGCGAAGGGTTTATGGCGTCCGATCACGTAAAGACTGTGCTTGCACAAGCTAATTTTTCTGATAAGCTTTTCGACTATATTGTTGTAAATAATGCTGTTCCTGACGAAAAGGTGATAGAGAAATATCGGGCTAAGGGGCAGGAAATTGTTGTAGCAGACCTTGAAGAGCTGACTAATATGGGGTACATAACAATAGTCGGCGACTTTTTAGCGTACAATGACGAGGCAAAACATTCTCCGCGAAAGCTTGCTGAAGGAGTGCTTAATATACTTTGACGATGAATATAGTTTTAAGCGTAAAAGAGAGTAGGCGGCTGGACGAAATAGCGGTGGAAAACGGCTATAGTATCCGTTCGCTTATCGCCTCGTCGGGAAGAAAAATAGCAGAACATATTTTAGCGAGCGATTATGCGGATAAATCTATTCTCTTTGTCTGCGGCAAAGGGCATAACGGCGCAGACCAGATAGCAGCTGCAAGTGAGCTGTACGCCACAGGGAAGCGAGATATTGCGATTTTTGTGCCTGAGGGCGTGCGCGACAGTTTAAGCGCTGAAACCGCTTATTTTTACGAAAATACGCCTGTTTGTGTGATAGAAGAGATAGGAGATTTTGACGTTTACTTTGACGGACTGCTCGGCACGGGATTTTCGGGCGAGGTTGAAGGAGAATTTCGGGATGTTATCTGTGCGCTAAACGAAAAGGGTGAGCAGGGTGCGTATGTGGTTTCGACCGATATACCGTCAGGCATAAACGGAGACAGCGGCAAAGTTTGCGGAGTCGGCGTTATTGCTGATGAAACTTTAGCACTCGCTGCTTTAAAACCGGGATTTTATTTAAACGATGCTCCTGACCATTGTGGGAAGATAACTTTGCTCGATATAGGAATAGATAAAAATATATATGCACAAGTTGAAACATTTGCGGAAATTATTGACAAAACTACTGCGAAAAACCTCTTGCCAAAGCGTAATATAAACTCTTATAAAGGATCTTCCGGATATCTGTATATGCTTTCCGGCTCTTTTTCTATGATGGGCGCTGCTATAACTGCAGGAATAAGCGCTTACCGCGCAGGAGCAGGTCTTGTAAAAATAGCAACAAAAAGAGATACCATCCCACATATAAACTGCGCATTTTATGACGCTGTGTACGAGCCTCTTGAGACAGATAGCTGTAATAATATGACAGAGGAAAATATTGATAAGGTTTTATCTTCAACTAAGGGATTTGACGTCGCATTAATCGGTCCGGGTTTATCTCTGCAAAAATGTGAAGAAAATATCATCTGCGATATAATAAGCAACATAAATATACCAATAATAGTTGACGCTTCGGCATTGACTGTTATTGCAAAAAATAACGCCGAAAATATTTTGAATAAGCGGACGGCTGAGACTATTTTTACTCCGCACGCGGGTGAAATGGCGCGACTGTTGAGGATGTCAATAGAAGAATGTGAAAACAACAGGGTGTTAACTACTAAAATTGCTGCACGACGTTTTAATGCTACTGTTGTTTATAAGGGTGGCAGGGCAATAATAGCAACGCCGAGCGGCGATATTTACTTTAATCCTACAGGCAATGGCGCTTTGGCGGTTGCAGGCAGTGGCGATATGCTCGCAGGCATAATAGGCGGATTGCTCGCAGGCGGTTTGAATCCTCTTAATTCGGCTTTACTAGGCTGTTTTATAGGTGGCACGGCTTCCGAGGAGTTTTCTAAAAAATACCCTGAAATTTCAAGCACTGCAAGTGCATTGACAGATTTTATTGGAAAAGCTATAATGAAGTTGTCGGAGTGAAAAATGAAAGATAAAACTGAATTTTTGCGGTATATATTAGATTTGGTTATAATTTTAATAGGTGCGTTCATTTCCTGCTTGCTGCTCGTCATTCAAACCGTTGGATTAGCTGGAATTAGCGCTTATATCACAACAATTATTCCGGTTGTATTGGTGCTTGGTAATATTTCTCTTGTGGGGAGTCTCGTACATAAAAATAAAGTCGTGGCAACTGTCCTCATGATGAGTATAGCAACAGTTTTATACTATTTCAGCTCCTTTTATTTTTATCCGTTGCTTTTTGATGTTGTAGTTGCAATGCACACAGAAGAGATGCTAGGTCGAACAAGCATTAAATGGCAAGATATTTTTTGGCATTTAAGAAATGGTATAATAATGTCCGTTTACCTAGCGATGATAGGAAGCTCGACAGTATATATTTATTTAAAGAAAAAATATATAGCAAAAAGTAGTGAAGACAGATTTGATAGGCCGTTTTGGTTGTTTTGTTCGTTGTGGTATACACCGCTTTTATCAATAGCTTTAGTGATGATTATGGGAGCTCTTTTTTCTTATGTTGGATTAATCATCACATGTGTGTTTGTTGTTAGTTTATCGTCGCATCTTGCCTCTCATAATAAGGCGAATGCCGGCATACTTTCTTGTTGCGGAATAGCTGTATTAGTTGTGTGTATGATGCGTTTTGGTTTTACGCAGCTTCTGTACATATTGCCTTCGCTATTTTCTATAATTGTTATAACTTACATTATTCTATATTTTCGAGACGTAAAAATATATAAGCATAAAAAAGAGATAATCTCTAATCATAATGACGAGTAAAAAGATGAAAAGTAAAACTGCAGTTTTGTGGTATCTGTTGGGTTTTATTGTAATCCTAATCGGCGCGTTTGTTGCCTGCTCGCTGATGGTTATTTCTACTATCGGTATAAAAGGAATTGATAGCCATTTAACTGAGTTTCTTCCGCTGATATTACTGTTTGGCAATACTTTACTGGTAGCAAAATTAGTAAGGAAAAATAAAATTGTTGCAACTGTTTTCACTATGGTTTTTGCTATAACCATTTATTGTCTTTTTTTTGATATATTTAGTGATTTGCGTTTAGAAAGCGATAAAAGAGAATTGATAAGTTTTCCTTTATCTGCGGCAATATATACTTATATTATGTTTCTGGGGATTTTTACGCTTTATGTATACTTTAAGAAGAAATTTGATATCAATAATGACGGACTGCATAAAGATAAATATTTTTGGTGGTTTACATCTGCTTTTTATGTGCCGTTTACTGTTCCGTTTTTGTGCATGACCGCATTATTTATGTGCAGTTTTAATAACCCTGTTGTTGCTGTTATATCTGTTATTGGCGTAGGTATTTGTGTTATGCTTTTATCTGGGTATCTTGCCTCTTATGATGAAAGAAAAGCATGCTTGTTTTCAGTTTTGACTGTTATAATATTGTTTGTGTTGTCTTTTATTTTCCAATTCATATTCCTCTGTTTTGTTTATATGTTTGCTGCATTTTGCATTATTGTTGCTATGAGATACGAGGAAAAGCTAAGAAATAAGGAGCAATAATGTCTACTGCTCCTTGTTTTATAAATGCTAAATATTGTAAAATATTAGTCAGCTATGAGCTCCATAACGCTTTTTATCGAGCTTTCAAAGCTGGTCAATACACGGTCAATATCTGCTTTGGTCACGATGAGCGGTGGCTCAAAGCGGATAACCTTCGGGTTATTGAGCGTGTACGCGGCGACTATTCTTTGTTGAGCGAAACCCGCTATCACAAGCGCGGCGATGTCTTTATCGGTAAACTCAACGCCCACTAAAAGCCCTTTTCCGCGAACAGCAACCACACATTCCGGATTCTTTTCGGCAATGTTCCTTAGCCCCGTGAGTAAGTATTCGCCCATAATTTCCGCGTTTTGAGCAAGGTTTTCCTCTTGAATTGCTGATATTGCCGCAACAGCTGCCGCAGATGCCAGCTCATTGCCGCCAAAGGTAGAGGAGTGCAGAAGGGGATTTGGTTCCATTGCCTTCCAAATCTCAGGTGTGGACATAAATGCGCCTATCGGCATCACGCCGCCACCGAGTGCTTTTGCCAGTGTAATGATGTCCGGAACAACACCGTAATGCTCGCACGCAAACATCTTTCCTGTGCGCCCCATACCGGTCTGAACCTCGTCCAAAATAAGGAGAACATTTGCCTCTGTACAGAGCTTTCTAAGCTCAATAAGGTAATTATCTTCGGGCACGATTACACCATTCTCGCCTTGAATCGGCTCAACTATAACAGCTGCTGTGTTTGCGGTGACAGCACCCTTAACGGCATCAATATCGCCAAACGGAACATGAGAAAATTCTGGAACAAGCGGCTTAAATGGTGCCTTGTAAATATCTCTTCCCGAAGCACTCAAACCGCCGTATGTTTTGCCGTGAAATCCACCGGCTGTGCCGATAATTTCTGTCTTTCCGGTGTACAACCTTGCGAGTTTTAATGCGCCTTCCACCGCCTCGGTTCCGCTATTGCAGATGAATGAATATTTGATGTTGCCGGGAGCTATTTCCGCGAGCTTTTCTGCAAGTTCTGCCTGCACGCCGTTGAACAAAACTTTAGATGACATAGGCATCATGTGAAGTTGTTTTTCAACTGCCGCTATCACCTTTGGATGGCTATGACCAAGCGCAAAAACGCCGTATCCGCCGAGAAAATCGAGGTATTCATTCCCCTCAAAGTCGGCGATAATCATTCCGCGGCTACTCTTTTCTACAGCGTGAAACCCGACAAATTCCATCAAATTTGCAAGTCCGTTATTTACATATTCTTGGTATCTTTTTATTGTTTGGTCAGTATATCCCATCTCTTTTTCCTCTTGTTATTTAGTATTTCGGTAAGATTATTTTTATTGCTTCAACATCTTTTAGTGCGGTATTTGCGAATGGTTGAAGTGGTAAATTTAAGTTCTGGTTAAGAGAAAATGTTGGCATTTTTCGCCAATTTCCCTTGATTTTTACGTTAACGATAATCGATTTTTGTATTTGATTTGCACCGTTTTCGCCAGTAATATGGTTATCGTTTGATGCAGGAGAGAGCAATGCGTAAAATAGAGGGAATGACCCCACTGTTGGTTGCTCATCGTTCATCTTTACAACCATCCATTGTGGTCTTTTACTTGTATTTACCATTTCAGGGCTGCTAGCATGCTCAAATGGGATAATTTGAAAGCCACCCATATCATTAAAATTTGAGGTGGAAACGCAGATAACACCGTTGTGATTTGCCCTTATTTGCCCTTGTTTTGCGTAAATACTGCCTTCAAAACGACCAACACCGCTAATAGGATGAAGCACAGTCCCGATAACTTGAGATTTGTCATTTTCAAATGTTTTTATATAGACTTTTCCATCGATTTTATTCTCCAAAATGATCTCTTTATAATTATCTACACGCTTTAGCACTACTATTACATAAATCTCACCAATTGCCGGGGCATGCTTTTCCTCCATAAGTGTAAGCGAATTTCCGGTAGATTCTACAAATATTTGGCTACCCAAAACCGGTGAATACGGTCCGCCAAATATTCTGGAACCGGCTTTTATATCTGTTTTTATTGAGGAATCTAAGTTCAAATATGATTTATAGTCTTTATTTTCCATGTCGCTAAACTCGATTGGTAATATGGAAAATATAGTACCTCTGCCATTTTCTTCATTTATCCCTGTTTTTATATGCATAGCGTTTACTGCAGTAGCTGCAACTGAGCTGTTTTTTGCCCATTTGCTTGCGGTGTACGTGTTTCCTGTAGCAAGTGCTGCAGCAGGAGCTATTACCTTGCCGATATGTGAGTAGCTTACCCCTTGGTCTTTTGATACTGTAATTTTTCCATCATAATCATTTATTAAACGTATTCTAAAGAGCTCTTCACGGTTTTCGGTGGTTTCAGTTTGTGAAAACGCTAAATTCGATAACAAAATCGCTACTAATCCAAACAATATTAGCTTTATATTTCTCATATACACATTATAACATAATTGCGTGCATTTGTAAATTGTAAACCGGTTTTCTTTATTAAATTTTGACATTTTTGCAAAAAGAGAGTACAATATAAAGGCAATTTAATCTCAACTGAGCGTATAACTAGATTTGAAGGGTAATGCACAAATAAGCGCAAATGACATCGTCCTCACTCGTATAGGTTAAGTTTTTGAATTGACTTGGCAGATAACAAAGAACAGTGCAGAAAAATGCCAAGCGTGTGATTAGATTTGAAGGGTAAAATAATGTGGCAAGTAGCTAAGGTGTTTTTGGAAAATGATAACTATTCTGAGAGAATAGCGGAGATAGTGAAGATGACAGGCGCTTCCGGTGTGTCGGAAGAGTGGGGCGAGTTTGACGGGTATTTTGTGAAGGGTTTTTGGCATGAAAGCAGTTGCGAACATGTGAAAAGCGCTATAAAAATCGCTGTGGAAATATGTATGGAATCTGAGCTTATAATAGGAACTCCAAGGGTGGAAATATCGGAAATGGAGGACGATGACTGGCTTATTGGTTGGCGGCAGTATTTTTCTCCCTTTTCTGTTTCTGAGCGTTTGCTCGTGACTCCAAGTTGGGAAAATTATGATAAGAAGAAAGGGCAAGAAGTCATAATTTTAGACCCCGGTATGGCGTTTGGAACCGGCACACACGGCACAACTTATACCTGTTTAGAGGCGCTTTCTGATTATGTTAAGAGCAACGATATGACTATTTGCGATATAGGTACAGGAAGCGGAATACTCGCCTTTGCAGCTAAAAAGTTGGGGGCTAAGGAAGTTTACGCTACAGATAATGACCCGTTAGCGGTAAAGGTTGCAAAAGAAAATGGGGCTATAAATGGCTTGGATGGTGAGATTGTCTTTACTGTCGAGGATCTTTTTGATGAGAAGCAGACACTTAAATTTGACCTTGTAATCGCCAATATTTTAGCTCCGGTTATTATGGAGCTCATACCAAAAGTAAAGAATATCGTTAAGAGCAGTGGATATTTTATCTCGTCAGGGTATATTTTGTCCCAAGAAAAGATGATAAAAGAGCAATTAGCCACTTATGGTTTTGAGATTATTCAAACTTATACACGTGATGGATGGGTTACGATAGTCGCAAAGAGTATATAGAAAAATGGCTTAGAATAAAACATTGTTCTAAGCCATTTTTGCGAGTGAAATTATTCAATTGTGATAGGGATAGTAACACCGGTCATTGGCATATTGTCACGCTTGCCGTTTATGAGTACATTTTTTGTACCAAAGGCGTAAATAACATAATTTCCCTTTGTAAGACCTCTCGTGCTTAATGAATACATTCTGTTAGCGTTTGAGGTGAATTTTTTGTCTGAACGCTCGTGATTTACATTTGCCGGGCGTAAAAATACGCTTGTACCGTCAATATTTCCCGTGACGTCTACTCTTATGTTTATAGTATCACTAACTTTAAAGGTTTGGTTATTGCTTACCCCTAAAATGCGGACGCTGTCGTGCCAGTCAAATGGTGTAGGTACAGGAGCATAAAATGATTCGCTCTTAGTAACTATTAACGATGCGTAACTTGCAGCACCTTTAGCGTTGGTCGTAGAAATTTTAATGGTCGTATCTACAGATTTATCAACATTAAACTTTCCGAGATATATCCATCCGGTTTTATTTTCAGCGGTATTTCCACGCCATAATTCTCTTTTTTGACTGTCAATAACGCTTACTATAAGCGGCTTTTCGCTTACATCAGCTAAAATCCACATATGATATTGTCCGTTAGTAAGAGAAAGGCTAGCGGTATCAGTGTCACTATTTTCTATGGGTGCTCTTGCCGAACCATTAAATGACCTTGCAGGAAAGAAATCACCGATGAAATCACGGTTAGCTTGAAGAGTAATAGTCTCTTTATATGAAGTTCCTATTGGGAACATCTTAAACGGAGAACTAAGTTTGTTCCCTTTACCGTCAACAGCTGATATTGTGTATGCCACCAAAGAGCCACTCGGAATATTGTCAGGCAAAAGACCTCTCCAAGTATAGCCATTAGGATCTTGAACCATCTTTGTTTCGGTTAGATTATCTAATTCTGTTCCCCACCATATAGAAGCACTTTCAGCATGAGGATAAATCATGGCGGTTATAACCACATTAATTCCGGCAATAGGACTGTTTGGGAACATATTGCTTGCAACAATGTATGGCCCGTCATTATTAGTCAATATCTCAAATGAATACAATTCCAGCGGTTCATCATCATTGCTACTAACTCTAAATACTAAGTAATTATTGTTTAATTTGTCACTTTTGATGCTTATATCTGTAGAGACTATATCATTGAAATCATATATATCTGTTGAGTTTATGTTCTCGTTTGCTATTGTCGCAAAATTTATTCGTGTGTTATTTGTAGTAATGGTCTCAATTTTTCCTGAGCCCTTAGTAAGTACACGTAAAGTTACATCCCCTGTTCGTGGGAAGGTGTTAAGCGGAATCGCATAGATGGCGTAACCGCCTGCACTTATAATTCGGAAGTCATTTTGTACGCTACTCTTTATTTGAGATGCGAGGTATAATTTATCTGCCGAAGGATAGATTGGTGAGAGCAAATCTGAGGTCATCCTTGTGTATTCTGTCGGTTCGGGGTCTAGATAATCTGATAGCCCATCACCGTCAGTGTCAACCATATTGGTGTTTGTTCCTAAATATTTTTCTAATGTATCAGCAAGCCCATCGTAATCACTATCCACAGTTTCTATAGAAAAAGTCGCGATAGATGAAGTCATTGCAGCTCCGCTAGTGTCCAATCCGCGAGCTTGAATATCAATATAGCCACCGCTGAGTGAAGGAGGTATAATGCCGATCCATAAACCATTTTCCGCTTTTTGCGCTTTTACCGCTCCACTCTTACCATTTGGAAATAGATAAATAAAACGCATTTCAGCTATAGCTGTACTGTTTGCACTTGCTGAAACTACAAGTGGAGTATAATCGTTGATATATTCCTCTTTGTTTTGCAAAATCGGATCTTGTATCTTTATTTGTGAGAGTAGGGGGCGGTTCTCTCTATTTTTTAAGATATTGAATTCACTTACATTTAAGTTCATCTGTGAAACAGTTATCGGTGTGATAAAGGCGTTTATTTCGCGAAGTACGCTCGTTAAATCCGCGGTATTCATGGTATCAGGGTTTAAGGTATAAACAAAATAAGCACGGTTTTTGGATGTATCAGCAGTATTCTTCAAGTTTTTCTTTAACTGTCTGATGTCGTTAGAACGATTTCCAAGGTGTGGCAATGTGAGGTTATAAACACCGAATTGTTCTATCGGTTTTTGAGCGTTTAAGGTGATGAGCTCAACTGAAGAACGACGCGTTTTTGCTATTATGAGCTGAAATAGTGCCGGTGCTTTCTCGGGAAGAGTTTCAGGTATGGCTATAGAGCAGGGGTAGTCTGCTGTTGATGCAATATCTAAAAAGGCAGGCAATCTTGTTAAAGCAAAATTTTCTATATCATCGGCCACAAAAACCAAAAGTGAGGTATCTGCTTCTGTTAAGCCTTTAAATGTGTGTGGTATAAATTGCATTAGTGGAATAGTATATTCAAAAGACTTATAAAAGTTTAAGTTTTCAAAATCCTCTGTGACTCCATTTACCGGTGTCCTTTCATAATCAAATTTAGCCTCATTTATGAAAGAGATGTAAAGATAACTCTTATACTCAAATGAGTATAAGGAAGCTATTTGCTTTGCGATTTTTATATCAGAGTCGCTCTTTGCTATAAATAAACGCTGTTCAGAGTTGTTTTTGACGTTTATTTTTTGTTGGTTGTAAATAAGTGTGTCGTATTCACTTTTTTCAAGATTTGTATAACGCAAATCAACAACGTTTACAGTGCCTGCAAATGATATTATTTGCAAATATAGGGCTAAAATTACTAAAAATACAACTTTTTTCATACGTTTTTTACCTTTTCCCCAAAAAAATGTTTTACATTATTTTAAATAGTGTATAATATATTATAATATAATATTACAAAAAAGTACAGAAAAAACTTGTCTAAAATGGCGAAATATGGTAATATTATATATATAGTTTGAAAAAAAATGGTTGACAACTATGTGGTAAGGGTGTTAAAGGTTGAAGATAGCGTGAATTTGAACGTGAAAAATAGAAATATGAAGAGGAGTGCTTTTACAATTGTAGAGATTATGATTGTAGTTGCTATCGCATCACTTTTAGCAGCTATTATACTGCCTGTCTTTTCCATATATCGTGAAAATATTCGTTATAATTCTTGTGTTAATAATCTAAAACAAATTGGCGTTGCTTTGAATATGTATCATAGTGAGTACGGCTCATACCCTGAGCAAGTAAATCGTGATTACTCATTTTATTCTTTAAACTCCAATGCTGACTATGTCAGCGAAACAACGCGCGCTAATATGATACCATTTAGCTCTGTTCCAAGTGATATGACGGGCATAAATTATTATGAGTGGTTAAGTGTGCTTTCCATAGAAAATGATGTGCGCGCACAAGTTTTGGATGACAACCCGACACTGGGAGAAGATGTGCCGGCTTTAAATGCTGAAGTTAGCTCTCAACTTGCGGCATTACTTGCTACAACTAATTCAACACCAGATGATCCATATTATTATTATGACCAAAATGATATAATGGTTACAAATAATCATAAAAGCGTCGCATATAGAAAATTGCTCATAAGTAATGAAAATAAAAATAGCCGCCTTAAGCTGAAAAACTATGGGTTGGCTACACTTTATGAGCTTTACCTTTCAGATACGAAAGATTATATAAACTCTTTTAAATATTTCCACTGTCCAAGTATGTTTGACACTGAAAAGGTTGATCAGCGTGGATTTTTGGCTTTGACTGCAGATGGTGGCGCAAATCGTGACTTTGATCCATTTTTAAATGGGTATAATACTTATGAGCTAACTTATAATTATAATCAATTTAATAATGAGATAATTGCTTATAATCGTATGTTAGGGTTTGGAGATACATTAGATTTAAACCGTCAGTTAAGTTCGAAGAACCCACCGGCTGATACTGTTGTGTGTTGGTGCTATGGACACTCAAATAGCCAGAGTGCATCGGTATTACCGCAAAATAACAGCAGGATAGTTTACACCGGGCCGAATATAGATGTTAGAGCGTTGGAGAGAACTAGAAATAAAGAAGTGGCAGTTGTCTTGTGGCTTGATGGAGGAGTTAGCAAGGTACCACCAAAGATTGCCATAAATAAAGATGAGAATACAGCGTACTTTGTACCGCCATATTTATATAGAAGAGGACATATCAAATGACAAATAAACGTTCTGGTTTTACATTGCTGGAAGTTATCATCGCCTTCATGATTTTATCTGTTGGCGTGTTTGTCATTGTTACAGTTTTCCCTCGCGGGTATCAGGCGTATGTGCATTCTTTAAGACAAGACACGGCAAAATTATACCTTAGTTCCAAAGAAGAGCAACTAAAAGATTATAAAAATGACGGTGTTTTTCCGGCAGGAGGTATAGTAAACGATGACTTTCTGCATTTAGTGAACTATACATATGATGACCTATCGTCTGTAACCTATAATGGCAGCACTTGGTTTAAGAGGTTTGCCTTTCCAAATTTGGATGAGAGTATAGAATGGATTTATGATCAACCTATGTCTGCAAGAATTATGCGAAGAATTATTGGAGAAGAGGCGGTAATCCCCACTGATTTTAGTGAAAGGGGTGGCACAGACAGCGGATATTTTGCTCTTGCTCCCACGCTCTTCGCAAGATTTGCGCCAATGCAGATTGATACAGCAAATCCTTTGCAGATTTACGACGTACCATATAAGCGTGTGACAAAAAATGTTTTACTTGAAGAGATGTATGCTTCAGTAGACCTTCCTAATAAGATTTCAGACTTACAAAATAAGATAGCTTTGGAGTCAGACCTTGATGAATTAGCTAAACTTAATAATGACCTTGATGTATTACTTGCACAGCGCGAAAGACAAGAAAATGGACTCTTTTATTCAATAAACTATGAGGATAATTCTGTAACTCTGCTGCCATCTTCTGTCGATAGAAAGATAAGACTTAGTTATTTATATACTAATTCTGAAGGTGAAATAAGAAAGAGTGCTCCGCAGATAATAGATGTAGCTGCAAATGGTACAGGTTTTGCTATTTCCGGCGTTAAGCTTGTTCCGAGCAGTGAGGTTTTGCAACGGGCATATATTTATATAAATGATGACAGCAGAAAATTGACGCTGAACTCAGGCGAATATTATGTAGACACTTCTGACAGCATTGTAACAGGTCTTATATTCTTCTCACAAAATGATGTGGGTAAGAAGGTCAAAATTGACTATACGGTCGCTGATTGGGGGATCATTTCTGAAGATTTGACAGCATCAGATAATGGCGAGATAGTATTTGCATTGCCACCACAGCTTGTAAGAAGTGGCATAAATAATATGGCACTTAATAAATTGTTGACCGGAAATACTGACGTTATGTTTATGTTGCTCGACTTGAGTACCGGTGCTACACACTCATTTGTTATAGATGGTGATTTACAAAGAGCGAAGAGATGGATTTCCGGCGGTTACACTATGGACGCTACAAGCGAAGAAAATGTGTATAAATTAACTGCTAATGCCGGCACCCCACGCCCGAATCTACGACAATTTAAGGTGTTCTATAGGTCATCAAGTAACCGTCTTATTCAATACTTTAAACCGCCGTCATTATTTAATTTTGTGCCTCCGTCAGATTTAGAGGCCACTGATCCTGAAGTGTTTTTTGCAGATAAAATACTCGCTTTTGACAGTTACAGCTATTCCGGAAATACAGTTGCAGTATCTTCAATCTATGCAAAGCAAAAAGTAACTGTGGATTATAGGTATAGGGACGAAAATGATAAGATAATTGAAGTAGCAGGCGAAGTGCACGCTATACCGCAACCAACTTATGGAAAGGTGATTTCTACATTTAATTTACGCCATAAGCCGGTAGAAAATAGTATAATATTGGTAAAAGGCAATACAGCATCGCTACGTATGCTTTGGAAAAATAGTGGCAGTGGCCAAGCAAATATAATACAAGCAGATGATACAGTAAATTACGCAGGAAGTAAATTGAATTTTGTATGGTCTTCACGTACGATACCAATAGGAGTAAAAGAACGATGACAAAGATGAAAAGACAGTTTGGTTTTACTCTTATAGAGATACTTGTAGCTATAACGCTCCTCATAATTTTGATGGGGCTGGTCTTTTTGCCGATATTATCTGCTTATGGTTACGTGCAAAAGGTTCGTGACTCTATTGAACTTAGACAAAACACAAACGCGGTGATTTCAGATATTAAAGATAACCTTTCAAAGGCAGTAAAGGTCTATGATATAGCACCTGATGGTTCAAGTATAACATTTGTTATTGAAGACACTTCAAACCCATCACGCGCTATTTTAGTGCGCTATATGCGTTCTTTAAACTATCCGTTTAACGGAGATGGAGAATACGCTAAAGTCAATTTTGCAGATGTTTTGGATAGTGAGTTTAGACTGAGCAATCTTTATAGCCCATATGCTAAATCATTTTCCAGAGCAAATCCGTATATGCTTGGTCGCTATGTAAATGAAACCAGCGGCAATCTTGACCTGTACGGTGATTGGCTTAACTTTACACCAATAATTAAAGATATCAACTACCCGATTAATACTATAAATAGTGGCTCAGATACTAAGAGTTTCTTATCTACGAAATACGCAAGTACGCTAATCTCAATGTATCCGGCAAATATTCGTTATGATGTTCTGAATTGTACTTTTACACCGATGAGAGTTCTAAACGAAACTTTAAAGATGGCCAAGAAGAATACAAACGCGCTTGATGCTACTTATGCTACGGCAAAATATGGGGGCTGGGCTGGGCGTAACAGTATTTTAGATGAAATTTATGCCGGACAAGGTAAGTTAGCATTATACAACACATTTTTGGCAAGTTATTATGCGAGTGATGCTTTAATTACTGATGAAAATCTTGCGTATGATGAGTTTTTAAATGATGAATACCGCGGCAATTTCTATAAGCTCGGTACAAACCCGTTTGGCTACTCTATAAAGATTTTTGATAGCAGAGGAGATTTAGTTTACGGAGTAAGGTCCGATGGGACATTTGTTGATAATAGACACATTGTTGATTGGCCAAAACGTGAGTTATTTGGGGATAACGTAGGTTATGTGGACGGTGACAGTAAATATTGGACTTACCGCGATGTAGCAAAGCAGAGAGAAAAAGGGCAGGTTGTGTTTGCACAACCTATAAAGTTTAATAAGATTTTAATTTCAACAGATGGAACACAGGGTATATTTGAGTTGCCCGATAGTTGGAAGTGGACAGTAAATGGTACGCAGTATGTTCCATACGAAAAAACATATTTGGTTTCACTTGATGTAAATAAGATAAAGATAGGCGGAGTTGATTTTGTTCGAGTTTATAAAAAGTCAAATCTTGATGATACCCTTACAATAGGTCAGTTTTATTTGCCAAATATAGGCGATACCACTCATAAATCCAGAATTATAACGTTTAATAGAAATATAGAGGATTTTGGCATAATATTGACAGATATTCAATTGGAATTAACAAGTGACGGTCATATAGTAGGTTTTGCGGCCGGTGAAGAAGTTGCAGCTGTTATTTGTGATGTTCAACCAACAGACAGGGTGGTTGCAAACTACTCTACTACTGCGAAAATAGATTTAGCTTTGGCTGTCACAAAGAGTAGTCAAAAGATAAGTGCCAGTGGCGGTCAAGAGCCGGTCAAACATGAAGTAAAGCAAAGAGTAAACGTACCAAGAATTAAAGGGAGTGTTAGATAGCTATGCAGAAACATAACGCTTATAAAAATAAATATGCGTATTCAGGGCAAGCTCTTATATTAGTTGTGCTTATAATGTTTTTGTTGCTTGGTCTGAGCGGTGTTTTTGTGGCAGTAATCTCTAATTCATTTACTGTTTCAGTAAGAGCAAGCGACCGTGCTCGCCTTACAACTGTTGTATTAAACGGCTTTACTTATGCAACGAATAATCTTTTAAGCAGTAGTCGGGGTGCGGACTGGTCTACAGATTTAGGTCCGGACAAAGCTAACCCGGGTTGGATAAAAGACGGAAACGGATTTTATAAAGTTGATATATCTTACGGTTCAAATAATATTAAGGGCGACTCAGACACTTGGTTTGAAGCTGAAAATGATCGATATATTAAGATAGATGTTGATGCAAGATATGTGCTTGATAATGAGCCGGATTTGCAAGATATTGACGAAGAAGAAGCTCAAGCGTACAGAAAAGCGTTTCGTAGCGGAAAAAGGTATCTTCATAGACATATTGTTGCGTTTATGCCAATAGGTTTGACAGACAATGTTATGTGGATTACCAACAAGGACAATTCTCCGGAGCCGGCCATTTTGGGGTCAACTCTTGGATTAAAAGATATTAATTTACGCAGCAATACCGGGACTGGTGAGGAATACGTTGATGCTGATCCTGATAATCCTAAACCATTTTATAATAAATACACCGGTTCTATAAGATCTAATGCAGACCTAATGCCTGCAAATATTCACTTGGAATTGCTTAAAGATCCGGTAAATAATGTCGCAAGACGAGATAATATTACTATTTTTGGGCAACTGCTTGATAATAGTTCATATGGCTTTATGAGCAAGCTTTTCAATGCGCCAACTGAGTTTATAAATGGTATGGACTTTATAAGATCAAATGCTTTGGTTGTTGATAGCATAAAAGCCCCATTACTTGAGACTATGCAAGCTCCGAGCATTGCTGACGATAACTTTGCACGTTATAGATACTTAACTCGTGACAGCGGAGAATGGCCCGGCAACACATATAGCGTAAATCCTGCTCATTATGGGCGTGGTGACGGTACTTATATTAACAATCCCGACCATATCCAGTTTGGCGGAGATTTAACAAAACTTCATAATGATTTTCTTAATTTAAACAGCAATGAGGATGACAGCTGTTGGGTCAACGGAAATTATGACCCGTTTGGAGCCAAAAAGGCTGTTGAGGTTATTTTAAAAGAACATTTTGTTGTAGACTCAGGAGACCCAACAAAGATTATAACCACACCTAAAATACAGCTTAGATGCGATACTCCGATATTTTATGATTTTGACCGCGATGAGCTGGTTGAGACTATAACTATCGATTATCCTAAAAACGGAGTTCTTTTTGCTGAAGGAAATATTGTTGTACGGGGCAATTTGCCGGCATCAAGAAATATGGATAAAAATTATTATACAGTGAGCGATTACGCATTTGGCGGACGTGCCGGAGGTGCAGAATACGAAAAAGATGCGACAAATAACTATACTGATAATTTGACTTCCATAGAGTATTATCGTTCAGATTTAAATCGCAGATACGACTTAACTATCGTATCCGGCGGAACTATATATATAGACGGAAATCTTGAATCGCCATCAACTCGTGGTGTTTCATTTAAGCAGAAGACTGCTGATGCTTTAGATTTTATTGTCCAAAGTGGTGACCCATACGACAGTAAATTGGCGTTGCTCGCTGCTGATGACGTGGTTTTAAACCCCACGAACTATATCACATATTCCGGCGATACTATGGATATGACAACTATTGACGGGAAAGGGTGGGTTATAGATAACTCATCTCTGCCCTTTGAGATTAATTTTAGATTGTCAGGTTCAAATGCCAGTATGGTATTCTGGTTCAAGGGTGCAGGCGATGGATCTTACTATGACCCTGCTGCTTACTCAATTATGAATATGAATGTAAACGGTTTCCCGTATATATTTGATGAGTTAGCATTGACAGAGATAGATAAATCAAGCTATTATTTTGGTTTAGATGAAGCAAAGACTAATTATTTTAACTGGGTAAACCCAATAAGTTGGTCACAGATTATGACTCCTCCGTCTACTGTTTGGCAGGACATCATTATCGGTGGAACGGGACCTAATGCATTTCCGTCTATAAATGATACGCATCTTTTAGATAGCGGAGAGTTAAATAAAATACGTTTTACCCTTGGAAACGGTTCAACAACAGGATATTATCTCGCTGTTGACGATAAGGTAGATGCAGCCATCCCCACAAACTTTGATATAATTGTTGATGCTTTGATATATGCAGAACGTGGGAGTTGGTTCATTATTCCCGGAGCATATTTTAACGATGACGCGGATATGAATGTTGCTCCTGAAGATGCACTTATAGCATACAGAGAGTCGCCGGATGCCAGAATATATATAAATGGCGCGATTAATGTTAATAGATTTGCCGGAGCTGAGTATGAATCAGAGTGGCTTAAGCATTGGCGCGGGAAAAACAGCAATTATTATGGACCTGATGGTCTTTTAGACCCTGCAACAAGTCTTGACCCTTATGACGGCGTTTCAGACTGGAAATTGCGCGCTACGACCGGTATTGCCTATACATATGATCCGGGTATTATTCGCCCTGTCTGTTATGATGTAGATGGCAATGGCTCTTTGGTAAGGTATTATCCGCGCTTACCGAAGTTGCCTGTGAGTCCGTCTATTATAGCTTATGGTATGTCAGTAAATTAGCTTTTTAGGATTATTTATTATGATAAAACGAATTACTGTATTCACGCTGATATTATTCTCTTTTTCTATGCTGTTTAGTGTAGAGTTACCGAAATTCGGCTATTATACATCACAAGTATTCCAAATGCCGAGCGTTGACAAGATGCCGAATTGGCAGCAAATAGGTGCTGATATTAATAGCAGAAAATCTATTCTTAATAATATTTCTGATAAGCTGTTCCAAACTGATTTTGTAAAGCATAGCGTTAGCTTTGACCCGGTTGTATATACTAACTATTATGCTCTTATAGGCACTGTATCTTCAAATAATGATGCGCTTATAGTAGGATACACTCCGGTAAATAGTGATAATAAACTTAACTCAGTTACTATACAAAGGCAAACAGGAGAGATTTTTTACGGTTCTCCTATTATAGCTCCACGTGCTGCCGGCGGCGTTTATGTTTACGTGCTTAGTGTCATTAATGACAGCGGTACAAATAAATTAAAGGTGGCACGTTACTCTATAATGACAAATGGTAGCGCTACAGCTCTTATAAATGTCCCTGTAGATGAGTTGAGCTATATCTTTGACCCTTCGACATTTCCTGTTTCAGGTTTAAGACCGGCAGCATCGCTTACAAGATCCCATGACGGTAGCAAGTTTGTGGTAACTCGTTTAGCTACTACTGACAGCACATATCGCGGCGGCATATTTATTCTTAGTGATGACTTAAAGCCGTATGGCCTTATCAGCTCAAGCAATGTTGTAGGCGGAAATTGCCGTTTTACTACACCGGCTGTACTTACAACCATCCCGGCAAATATCTTATATAACGCTCCAAATGAGCTGCCGAACCCCGATGCTTCTTCCTCAAACGTGGTGTCCACGAATGTTGAGGTTTTACTTGTCGGTGGTTATTATACGAGTGATCAAGCCACATCGCTTGCAAATAGTGCAAGCACGATATTTTTAATACCACCGACAATAGTTGCAAATATCGGAAATAACGTAAACCTAAACACATTACAAATGGTTGATGGTAAGACCGGTAGGTCATTTCCCATAGGGAATGGGAGTGACATATTTCGAAATACTTACCTTTTAAGTATGAGATACCGCGGAAATCTGTTGCGACTTGACTTTTCTACATTTGAAGTCATGGAACATATGCAATCACCTATAACCTTAAACTGGTCACAGAATGATCAGGGTCGTACTCCCGGCTCAGCTGAAGAGCTTTCATTTACTACCGGGTATGCTTTGCATGTTCCGGGATTTAACACATCTTTAGACTCTGCACTTCAAGTATATAGAAATAACCAAATTATAATCTCGACCAACGCTTATGAAGGCGATGGTGCACCAATGCTAAAAGATTCCACATTGCCTTTTAATAATAACTATAAGGTAATTACCCCGGGGTTTATAGCAGGTGTAAATGTTGACAGTTATACATTTAACCCAAATAATGATAACTCAATGTCCTCTTCCGGTGTCACAAACTGGAGATTTTACGGTAATAATTTTGGCCCGGACTTCTTGAGTGATTCAAAAGATATAACAGATGGAGATTTTCAGCCGAAATATTGGTATAGCAACTTTAGATTCCCTGTAGCTACCGGAATAGCTGCTTATGATAAAGACTTAGGTGGAAATGATTTATATTTGGATAAAAATATTTACACTATAGGCACATATGCAGGGCATAGTGATTTATCCAGTCTTTCAGGCACTACAGATCATAATAAACTAAATTCAAGCGATATGACAGACACTCTGTATGCTGTAAATCCTGATCCTGATAGATATTTACGTCAAACAACTATAGCAGCTTTAGTAACAGGAACACACTCCGGCGACTATAAACGTCTTACAGTCGAAGAATACCCAAGTGTAAAGGCACTCACAAGAGGTGCTCGAGTGCTGGTTTTAGCTAATGATTATTATTATGATCTTGGCACTATAACATCTATCACAAAAACAGGTAATGCAAATGAGTATGTAATAGCATTTACAAATGAAGTTCCTGTAGATATTGAGCCGACAGATGATGCTCAGATTGTGGTTTCTACATCTGTCCCGGTAGTCTCACATGTTCAGCGGTTTGATTCTCTTTCAGGAAGCGTTGCAACTAAAAATGGTACAATTACACGAGTGGGTATCGGCGACACGGTTAACACTATGCGCGTGAGTGAAGGGATACTATCAGGTACGCAAAGGATGATGCGCGCAAATCCGGATATGATGGCTTCAGCAGAGAGCGAAGTTATGGTGTCATTCACCGGGCTCTATAATATATGCCATGATCATATAGATGGACATATCAATGATTATTTTGCTGTAGATGGCGGCGGAAATATAATTCCGTTCCAGTTTTTACAAAATTATCCTTATGTGTATCTGCCACGTGTGCCGTTGCATAGAGATGCTATAAATACGCAGAATAATGAAATTTCATTAAATTACTCTGTTGATGCCAGAAACGGAAGGATTTTACTTTCTACAGAGTCAGCAGGACGTTTTGCCGATAGGTTTGTCGTTGTGTCTTATCTCACAAGTGAAATTGTGGGTAATAATGTTATGCCTGCTTCCATAATCCATAGTGAGATAATGTATATACCAAGCCCGATAGTCTGGCAGTATCAGTTTGATAAAGGTATACGAGCTACCGGTGGTCCGACAAAAATAGGCGATAAATTGTATGTGCCAACTATATTACCAACAGCGAACAATACGCCGCTAATTTATGTTTTTGATGCAGCTCAAAAGGACACATTAGCAGTTGTACCTAAAGATATTATTCAGGTAAATGCAACAACATCGACAATGACAAATGCTATACCATATAGAGACGGCTTTATGGTCGGTACTAACGCAGGTGCGCATATATTCTCTACTCGTGGATTTCTCTTGTCAGATGCTCAAAGAGTTGTACGTTTAGAGCGTGACGGGGCATTCTCTTATCAGCTTACCGGTTCTGTTGATGTGAATCCAATAAATGCCGAAAACTATTTACAGCAGCCGTTTAATCTTATTACAGGTATTGAGCGTTTACCTGGCGGTAACTTACTTATATGCGACACCGGCTCTTCACGCATTGTTGAATGTGACCGTGATGGTAAGATAGCGTTTCAATATCCTGCAAGTTATTCTGAGTATACGTTAAATGGTCCGCGTAATGTAAAAAGATATGATATTACAAGGGCAGGAATTAATTATAAAGTAACTTTAATAGCTGATACCGGCAATAACCGTATTATTGAGGTTTATCATGACTTAAGCACAGGGGCTGTTACAAGTAGAGTTATCGCAGAAAGTGCTGATTTAAAGGCAGTTTTAGGACAAGATGTGACATTTACGCATGTTGCGAGGGTTTCTACTGATTCAAGTGAGTTAGCAAGCTCTGCGATTGTTGTTGTACTTGGAAGTTCTAAGATTATCGGTACTGACGGAAAGCCGCTCAGAACCCTCATCTTGAAGAAAAAGAACACAGGTGATACAAAATTAACTTTCGCTGAAGATACCTCAAACAAGCCGATAGTAAAGAATGCTTTTCCTATAAAGAGTGATAATGATTATTTTGCAGTTTCGCAATTTAACTTAGTTCCGATGAACGATTATGCAAATAATATTGAGTGGATTTATGCTGAAGTGGTTGATGCGGTCGGTATAAAGTTCCTTCCGGTATTTGTAAAAGATAATACTGCCGGATACTATTTTTCAGTGCTTGAAGATACGATGGGAGAATTTAAGCCGGACGGAGGTTTAGCGCCGCACATTATCATTGATGATACTGCTTCCGGTTATTTGCGACATATACGATTCACCCAAGCTGATTATGAGCTTAGTTTAAATAATCTAAAGATGAATGCAGATCTTTTTGCAAAAGTTGGAGCTGCTTTAAATAATGTTTATGATGATGAGACAAAGGGCAATATGAAGCAAAATCTGGAGAGATTTGCCTCAGATACGCTCTTTGCGCCGACCAGCTTTACTTTTGCGAATTTTAACAATGATATAAACAAAATAAGCAGTAATCAACTGCTTGTGATGCAAAATAATAAGATGCCAAATATGAAGTTTCCTATGATGGACTTAACAACAGGAGAGCTTAGAGCAGTGCCGAGAATACATCTGTTTAGGCTTGATTTTAATGGCACATTAGGTGGTTGGAGTATGATTGGTGCTAATCTGTTTGCAGCCAATATCTTTATGTTGCCTTCGCCTTTGTCAAAGAATTACCCTTATAACAGTTCGTTTGGAAGTGAAGACTACTTGACCGAGCCATTTTCAGTGGTGCTGGATTAGCGAGGAATATGTACTATGAGAAAAGTTTTTAGCTTATTTTTAATAATTATATTAAGTGTATCGCTCTTTGCTTTTGAGCAATATCAGGGTGACATAGATCATACAGGTGAGGACACTGCCACTGCCAGCACAGAGACTGTTCCGACTGTAAACAAAGTTATTTGGCGTATTCCAACAGGCGGAGCGTTAACGCATGCGCCTGCCACGATTAAGAATCTCAGTATCACTAATCTTGCTTATAATACGATATCCGATGCTGAAGCAGGGAGTAATATCCTCCACTTTCATAATATGGATGTTTTTAAAGCAGGTGACACATTAACTATTTTAGGTAATGATTATTTAATTCAAAGCGTTTCAGGCGGTTCATTGCAACTAGCTACTCCACTCTTAGTAACTGTTCCGAGCGGCACTGAAGTTGTAAAGAATGGAGCAACTGAATCAGGAATAACAAATATATCAGTTATAGGTTCCGGTGATGGATACCTTTACGGTTATAGCCCGGCATCGGGTAAAGTTTATTGGAGAAATAGCGTAACCTCTCGTTTAGGAACACTCTTTAACTCTCCTGCAGTTGATCAGACTAATGGGCTTATATACGCACTAAGCAATACAGGGCGCCTTTTTGCTTTTAACTATAGTGGTGAGTTCAAATTTGCTTATCCGCCGTTAAGTCAACATAATGATGCAGCGCCGGTCGCCGGTCCTGTTATAAAAAATGGTATCTGTTATATAACTTTTAGTAGCTTTACTATGCCAAGTACAGGTGTTGCCGGAGCAAAAGTTATCGGCATCAATTCAACCGGTTCGGTAGAAAATGTATTTTCAGTTGAAAATAATGAAACTCCAACACATATGGTCGTATCATCTTCAATTGACAATATCATTTTGGCCACATATAAAACCGGAGGTGATGGGAAGATTTATGCTCTTGATCCCTTAACATCACTTACAGCTGCATGGTCATATACTGCTCCAACGATGAAAAAGGTTGCTCATCAACCACTGGTAAAAGGCGACAATATAATAGTTACCGATATTAATAATAATATCTTTTCTATATCAAATACAGCTGAAAGCCAATTATGGACATCATCATCATACGGTGAAATTTCAAATATCGGCGTTATTGACGACGACAAAGTGATTTTGCCGTATAAAGACAAGTTTGTAGCATTAGAACTTTTAAGCGGAGCGAATACTGAAGTTTTGTATACAACCTTAGCAGGGATGCCGGCAAATATCGATATCGCATCTCCATTGGCTTTTAGCGATGGGAAGTTTATATTTAGTGATAAAAACGGCGTTGTTTATCAGGTGACTTTAGATTATTTGAGCTCAGCCTTTACACAAGTTGCATCTTGGCCTTTTGACTGGTCTCCGGCTTTAAGCAGCGGTTTAGGATATTCTTTACCAATAATTGCTGCAGCCGGTGTCTCTGATGGTATACCGGGCGGTGTGATGATAATAGCATCAACAGATGGATATGTCTATGGCATCGGGGATGGCACAGAAGATATAACACCTGTTGACCCACCTGTTGTGAGCAGTGTTGGTGGCGAATGGTCAACGCTCGGCAGCGACAAGGGCAGAACAAATTCTCTTACTGAAGATGATAAAATACTCTCAGGTCCACTTCAGCCGTCTCTTAGATGGTTTGATGACTTAAAAGAGGGGATAACAAATGCTGCTGTTATTAGCTATCATACGACTAATTCTCAGCCGATAGTGATTATTGCTGTTGACGGAAGAATACATGCATATGATGCTTCAACAGGCGCGAAAAAGTGGCAATACCCTCCGATTGGAACAGACAAGTTAGCACCTATAAGCTCATCTCCTGCTATAAACAGCGATGGCGACGTGATATTTTCTACGGTTACCGGTACGGTCTATGTGCTTGAAACTACGGATGTATCCGCAATACTAAAGAGGGAAGACGTGCTTGATACGCCAATCACGGTAGCTCCTGTTATAGGCAAGAGCGGGCATATTTATGTTCTGACGTCCGGTAAATATATTAATCCAACAGGATCTCAGTCAACAAATGATAATATTTATACATATACGTTAACAAACAATACTTCTATAAATGGTTTGACTTTTAAAACAACAAATACAGCCGGAACGCTTTATTTCTATGATAACAATCTGGCGGATAGCGATCCGATATTTTTAAAAGAGTATGTGTTAAACGGTAGTGACGGAACAGTATCTCTTACAGCTAAACTTAATAATGTTAAGAGAATTGTTTGGCAGGTCGCGGCAGACGGAAATGCTAATGTAAGCAACTTAAAGATTAATATTACATCAGATATAAATAATTTGACTGCCGGGGTTACGTATAATGATTACTCAAGCGCAACTCCATCGCTTGTAAATTACAATAACATTGACGATTATAGAGGGCATGAATTGCATACTAGTTTTGCAGAGCAGAATATATTTTCTATAATGATGAGCTCTTTAAATGACTATACTATTAAAGTCGTCGGTGCAGATAACATACTGTATACAGTTGGAAATTTTGCCGGTTCAAACAACCCACGTGAAATATTCATTGATAAGGTTATAAAATCTATCCATTGGGTGAAAAATGATACAAAGGTTACTTCAATAACTGAGTTCAGTCTAAAATCACGAGATACCTCCAACGCATCTGCTTATATGCATGTATTCGATGCTACAGGTGAAATTTATCAATATCCGTCAAATGCTACAACATTTCTTCCGCCTGTAAACAATACACCGGCAATAGCAACAGCTGCTGATGGTAAAGATATTTTGGTTTTCACCACTTTTGATGGTAAAGTTTATGCTGTTGAGAGTGATATCGCGGGTGTTCAAGGTAATCTTCTGACAAATTATCCGTTGAATCTTTACGCAAATATTGTAGCATCCCCAACGATAACCAATATTAGTGGTGAAGCATATATATTTGTTGTTTCTATTGACGGAACTTGTTATCTTGTAAACCTTGCGTCTTCTGAAATCGCATCACGCTTTAAGCTCAGTCAATCTACAGGTAGCTTTACGAACACCCCGACTATAGGAACCGGAAATGTGGCATATGTCGTCTCAACCGGCGGACAAATATTTAAAATTGATTTGAGCAAACTCGTTCCGGCAGCGCAAGCTGCTACGATTGCAGGTGGTGCAACTGCGATGTCTGCATCAACTACTGACGCTGAACAAGTTATAATAAGTGGTATTTTGACAAATACTTCTCCTACTGACCCCGCAAAAATGGCTATACGCGATGCCGGCGATGCTGTTTTACTTACAATCGAATATGATAAAGATAATGGAAGACTTAGGATTGAGGACGTTGTTCCTTATGAATATGGTGCGATAGACCTTAATTATAAAGATGGTGTGGACATTTTATTTAGCGGAAACACTATTACCGGCGAATTGAAGGTTTACTATCGCCCGGCGTACAGCTTATCTAATTATACTGAATTACCTATTAATGGTACATACAACTTGCCGAATAACGAAATCAAACTTAACGTAGTTAACGGCGATATACATAACGCGCGAGTTTATTATGCGTATAATAATAATGGCGAGACACTAACAACCTTGCTTGGCTTATCCTCTATAGCCAGCGTTCCGACTGAGGTGAACTCTACTCCGCTTTTAGATAGCGGTGGTCGACTTTACTTTGGTGGTGTTCGTGGCGCACTATACTGTTTTAATGGAAGAGAAGTCATCTATTCGTTTATGCCTCGCCGTCCGATAGTCAGCACCATGACACTTGATAGAGTGCTCTCTGCAACAAGCCCGGCGACATTTAAAGTAGCAGGCGCATCAGGATTTAGGGTGGGTGACCCTGTAGGCATTATGAATTCTGATGGTAGTTTGCTTGAAGATTTGGGCGTTGTAACCGGAATGGTTGTGCCGAGCAATACTACTTCAACTACTGTAGTGAGGCAACTGGCAGGAGCTGCATTAAAAGATGCTGAACCTGACGCTTCTTCCGGAATAGATCTCGTGTTCAGAGTTTCTTCTGTAGCTAATATAAATACAGGTGACAAAGTTTCCATACTTCCTGCATATAATGGCAAGGGATATGTTTCACTAGGAACAGTTCTCTTTGTTGGGGCAGAGACTATCGGTGTTGATGTTGGATCTCACGTAAGACTCAGCGGAGCTGCTACAAACATAGCGCATGTAGACGGCGAAACAACAATGACTTTGACCTTTAATGCTGCTCTTCCAAGCGGTGTAGAGGCCGGTCTTTTGTGTTACCGTGATGATATTAAAACTGCTTATTATCAGGTAAGGTCTGTAGATAGAAATACTAACGAAGTTACTATTAGCTTCTATTCTACTGATACATCGGTTTCAAACCCTGTTTATCCTCCTGCCGGAACAAATGAAACTTGGTATTTTATATCATTCCCGACAGGATCTGAGATTGTTGTTGGAGATACAACAACTTATATTCAAGTCAGCAATCCGCCAAAATACACAAGAGAAGCAGGTGAGATGTTGTTTGTACAAAATTATACAGCAGCGATGCCACTATCTTCTCCGGTATCTCTTGGCACAGGGCAGATTATATACATAGGTGGCGATGATGGCGTGCTTTATGCTATTGGCCCTGTTGGTCCTGCAGGTGTTCCAACAGAGCTTCCTCCGCTTCCTGAAGTAGCGAAAATTGATTCTTGGAACACTTTCCACGCAGATTTTCAGAGAACAGGATATTTTGGCAACCCGGCTCCGCGTACTGAGGCATTACGGTGGTATAGAAATACTGCATCGAAGCTTTACAGCTCTCCGGCATTAGGATTTAATGACAGCACGGCACCACTCGGCGTTTTATATCAGGGCACTGTAGATAGCGGTATAACCTCAAAAGGCTCGCTCATTGCATATAACGCGAACAGTGGCGGCATTAGATGGAGATTCACTGACCAAAACAGAATGGGGGCAGTATATAGTTCTCCTACAGTCTTTAGAGACGAGCGTATGTATCATTTTGGCGGCACTTATGAGACTGAGGCCATAGTATTTGGAACGGTAGAAGGCTCAAATAGCTCTTATGCCGGACTTCGCACTCCAATATCGGTAGGTGCAGAAGTTTCTACGGTTGAGGTAACAAATGCCTCTTCATTTACAGTTGGTATGAGTGTAAGCATCGGCTCAACGAACATAAGTAATAATGACTTTTTAGGTGTTGTTCGTCGTGTTGATACAGTTAATAACATTCTCTATTTGGCTACAAAATATATAGCTCCAAGGTCTTATTTACCCGGCACTCAAGTTGTTGGTATGACCTCACAGCAGGGTAGATTATACTCTGTTGACCGCCTTGGTCGACTAAATTGGGTTTTTCCAAATAGAACAGCTGTTGGTGATGACATTATAGCTCCTATTTACTCCTCTCCGGCTGTTGACAGCAATGGTGTGACTTATTTTGTTACTGAAGACGCTGTTGTCTATGCCATAGACTTATACGGAAATATGCTCTTTAAGGAAGTGCTGGAATTACCATCAGGAGATTTAGGTACACCTGATGTTACATCTGCTCCTGCATTAAACCTTTCAGAAAGTATGCTAATCGTATCAGCAGGTCTTTTGGGACAAAATAAGGGAATTCTCTACGCTTTGGATATTGTTACTGCCAAGACAGATGAAAGAGTTCTTTGGGCAAAAGAGTTTGATTCCGGCATATTTACTGCATCACCAATGATAACAAGTGCAAATGGTCAAGAAATAATAATCATTGGAACTGAAAACGAAGATGATATATATGAAGGCGCACTGTACTCTATACGTCTTGAAGATGGCGAGACCATTTCTGTCAATACAGATTCTCCATCAATAGGTGCTACAGCAGCTGCCATACCGGATAACACGTCAGTATCTACTCGTGCCAGAAAGACCGGCAATAATACTATTTCAGTTGACCGTATATCGGGCATTGAGGTTGGAACACGGCTTCGTTTAGTTTATATCGGTTATGCTCCGGAAATAAAAGAAGTTGCTTCTATAAATTCTGTATCAAATACTATTACATTTACTGATGATATGAGCACTGATAGTAGCACAAATATGACAGTATATACGTTAGACAGAATTATTTTGGTGCCGACAATGACCGGTAAGGTGAGCGCTTATTATGTTAATGATGCCGGCGAATTCTCTGATGCAAATGATGATCCTTTACCTCTTTGGAGCTTTAATGTTTCAAATAGAAGTATAGTTTCTTCTCCTGCTATAGCTAAATTTACGACATCAACTGATGTTCATCCGACATATACAGTACTTGTTGGTTCTAATGACTTTAACATGACTGCTTTTAACCTAAAGGGTTTGGCATCTAACCCGGTATTGTTATGGAAGAAAAATCTTCGAGATAGGCAGCTCGCATCTCCTGTAGTTGGTCCAAAAACTGCGGATAATGGAAGGGCTATTATATATCAAGCATCAATGGATGGTTATGTTTATGCGTTCGGAGATCAGATAAACATTGACACTGATGACCCAACAAATCCTCCGCAAGATCCTGACGGACCTGATGATGAATATACCCCGCCTTCTGAGTGGGGGGACGATAGAGTTCCATCGCGATTAAGTATTACTAAACGCATTGACAGGCTAATGGATAGAGATTTTATGCCTATTCCTCCTCCGGCAAGCGCTATTAAAGCTAATACCACTGACACTGCTGCATCATTCCTTACAGGAGACTATTCTAATTGGTGGAAGGTTACAGTTGTTGCCAGAAATATTGGTGAGGGAATTATAGACAACGTTAAGATTACCGATATAATACCGTTAGACTTGGCATCGCTCGTTGAAATATACTTTGAAGATGATGAATCAGCTCTTGGTATAGCAACAAGACGTGTGAAAACTAATGCTGAACAAGATGAAGGCATTAAGCTTATTTCATTTGGTGAGTATCTTGGCATTAATAATGCAGAGTATTCTATTGAAATTACCGGAGCCGGACAGTATAGTGTTACAAAAATTATAGGCGGCACCCCTAATGGAATAATACCAACTGCATTGATTATGCCCGGACCTATTGCATTAGATGAAGGCATTATGATTGCCTTTACAAAACCGGCAACTGAATATGTTGTTGGCGAAACATATGAGTTTAACGTATACGAGCGTTATCATAACTCTCCTATAGATAAGGATAATAGAGAGAGTTGGGAGGTCGTTTGGGACAATTTAGGAGAAGGATACATCTTTTACGGAAATATAAACAACCAGACAGCGGGAATTATAGCTACAGTACCAAATGGAATAATTAATGATGATGAGATTATAGTTAGTGATACCTCTAAGTTTACCGATGGTATGGAAATAGAGTTTTCGCCGAGTTTCAATCGTGCTGTTGTTATGGGTATTGATGCCACAAACAGCAAAATAACTATAAGTAAGAGTGTTAATTTGAATGCTAACACTGTAATTCGTGCTGTTCCAAAAGATAGACGCGCTTTAGCTACAACAATTACAAATGTGACAAATGGCACTGTACTTGAGGTTGATGATAAAACTGAGCTGAAAAATAATATGGATATTGTATTCATATCAAATGGAAGGAAAATAAACGCAAAAATAAGAGAAGTATCTCCATCAACTAATGAAATAATGCTTACATCTCCTGTGTCATTGTTAGCGGGTACTCTTATAACTTTAGCTCCTCCTCCAAGTAGCAGAACATTTACGTTTTATGTTCGTGTTAAAGATATTAACGATCCGTATGAAGATGATTCTTTATTACCTGAAAATAAACCGAGAATAGATATTACTCCGGGTACTGAAGAAGTTGTTGTGGGAAGCAACTTTGACTTTACAATTAAAAATGCTGCTGCTGTTAGCGATATGCTCCAGGGTAGCAATCAGCTGACAGCTACTGGTAACACTTATAATGGCGGCGAGTCATTACCAATAAATGAAAATTCACAAGTTCCGATGTATAATGGTTGGAGTGCTGAGTTTATCTCACGTTTATATTATAATGGAATGATAGCTAATTATATTGATCCTGCCGGTGGCGTGTATGAGTATATCCCTATTGATGAAAACGATTATATACTAGCTCTTGTAGGTGCTTATGACCATAATAACCGCAAGGTAGTAAATATATTCCAGACAGGTGGAGATATTACAAAGACCTCTTGGGTAAAGGTGTTTGATGACTTGAATCAGGTTGATATGGCTAACGGGCAACCAATTTACTTTACATTGCCGTATAATATTTCCGGACAAGAGAACTTGAATGTTGTAAACCCCAATTTTTCTGACTATGATTTGTCTATGGAACTAAATATCAATGCTCAAGCAGCAACCACGGTTATAAATGTTGCAAATGCACGGAATAATGCTGTTGGAAATACGACAATAAATAGAAACTTGATTGTTATGCGTGCTCCGAGAAATTATGGTGCGATACCTTATGGTTATCGCTTAACAAGCCAACAATCAAAGGCAAGAATCGGTAGAAGAAATGTCTGGGGTAGAGAACTTACGGTTGAAAAATTAACAAATGTTGGGGCAGTATATACCTTAGAACGTGATGATGAATGGAAGAAAGATATAACGGTCGTCAACCCGATAGTTCTTTTGAATGATGACGGATCTCTTTCTACAGATTCCGGTAAATTTGACTTTGAAGCAGCAGCACCGCGTAACATTAAGATATTGCCATTTACTGTTGAAAATAAATCAAATAATAATATGAGTCCGTGGAATCTTAATTTCCGTCTGATGTTTGATGATATTTTCTTGAGAAACCAGATATTGACTCCTTCTGTTGAATCTACAATGCTGGAAAGTCGTTTTGGGAAAACTGATGGAAGAGGCTCATTTTGGCAAGGTCTTAGATATGACCCATTTGAGAACAATAGTGTAAGATTTACTCGTTTTAACGCAACTCAACGTCGAGGACTTAGCATTAGCGGGCATGCAGTTTTGTCTACCGGCTTAGTGATGCCTATTGCAAGCTATCATCCTCAAGGTGCATTTTCAACCCAAGAATATAATATTGATGATTTGGTGTTTGACAATGGGCGTTGGTATATTCCTGCTCCTACAAATGATGGTTCTTATAAGTATGGGCGTGATATTGCAGTATCTCCATCTTCAATAGCTAGTATGCGGGTATTTTGGGATTTGAACGGAGATGGTGTATGGCAAGTTGGCGAACCATATTATATCAAAGAAGGAGAAAATACTATTGCTCAGATGAGGGCTAATGTGGAAGAGGTTAAGCCGATAAGCCCATCTAATCCGAATGCTGCTATAGTGAAAAATTATGGCATACACCTTACAGGTCCTTCGCATTACAGTGCAAAATTTGCAAGGATATTGCTGGGGAATGAAGGGACACGCTCTGTAACCTTAAATACGGCGATTATTGGTGCTCAAGAGAGTGTGGTTGCAAAAGATAATATATCAGGCAGTTTGGCAACGCTTAATATTTTTGGTCTTTTGAGCAGTAGAATGCAACCGGTTGTAAGTGGTAACAGTAATACTACTGAGTTGTTTTTGAATAAACGAAATGAGTTGCAGTGGATACCATTCAATTACAATATACCTGACTTACTTCTATTTGCTACTCCTGTTGGTAATGAAGTGTCACCTGATATTGCTGTTGATATTCCTGCATTCATAGATTATCGTCAGCCAAAAGGATATTATGGTGGCAATGTTTATACCTATTTTAATGGTCTGATAGATGGAAATGCACATATATTCAATGAAATTGAAGGTAAGCACACAATTACTGCTTCTATTGTAGAAAGCAGAGAGTCGTTTAGTATTCCTGAAGAATATCAATACATTGAAACTGATGCGCTTCCGCCGATAAAAACAGCTATTGATGGAAGGGAGTTTAACTGGGTTAACTATTTAAATGGTAATGAACGTGATCCTGTTGGAGTTGTGATTCCTGATTCCGGCGGTACGCTTGGAGTATTTGTTATAAGCAACACAGATGATGCCGGTTACACAGCTACAACAGACAGCAATATCTGGTATCGTCAACTTAGAAGAGAAAGAAGCTATGGGGCAGTGACAAAGCTTGTGCCATACCAGTATGGAGCTAATCCGACAGTTGATGCTGTTGAGTTGTCTTTGCCTATTGGAATTGCGAATAAGATACGTACGTTGCAGGAAGCAGAAAGCATAGGTGCATCAACTGATACGATTGACCTTTTAATATTAGTCAAAAATGATGGGAATACAAAAGTTCCGACTTATGCATATCCATTGAGCGTGGACCTAGCAAAAGGCACGGTTGTAGTAGTTCCATTTACGAATGATGCGTTTAATAAAGATGAAATATATACTATTGAGATAGTGTCACATCCGTATATAAACATCTCTGATAAGCTCGATATACCATTAACACTAGGATCTGCTTTTGTTAGCGTAAACAATTCCGCTCCATCTGTAGTTGTTACAGCAGACGATAAGTTGCGCCTTAGCTGGACTATTTCCGGCCAATATTTAGATGAATCCGGTCAGCGTCGCAATTTCAGCTATTTGGCAACCAGGATGTTTGACCCGAACAACCCGACTGATATGTCTACATTTGAGTGGATCGTTCCTAAAAATGGTGGCAAAGGTCAAGCACTTACTACTCGTCAATACGTACAAAATATCCCGTTGTATGGCATGGCAGTTTATGAAGGTGTTGTAGAGAATAGGCATGGTTTATACTTTGCTGATATACCTACTAAAGTTGGAGCAAATTACCGTACTTCAAGTATTGACTTGCCATTTTACGCCATTAATAATGCATTCCTAAATGTTGGTAGACCACAGCTCTGGATGGATACATTAAATGGTAATGAAAACAATGTAGCCGGTTCAAAGATTAATATGATATTCCAAGCAGAGTCAACTGACGGCAATACTGACCTCTATTACGGTCGCCTCATTGTTGATAATGCGAACCGTACAATGTCTGTTGATACTATTGGAAATGCTGAAGTTACCGAGAGTTTGGTAAAATCTCCTAATGGTAGACAGTATAATAGTTCAAATATAGCTTGGTCTATAACTAACCTTAGGATGTATCTCTCTATAAATAATGTTGAAAATCCAACAAATATTTGGGTGAACCCTGCTGCTGTCACAGAGACTGAGTTTGAGGTTAGTGCTAATATTGGTGGCGTCGAATACAGAGTTCTCTTTAACCCATATTTAGGTGTTGCAACAGTTAGAACCGGGAATGAAACTGTTACCGGTATAAAAGTTATAGGACAGCAATACTTGCAACGATTAACGAATAATCTAGCACAAGATATTGCTCCGGTTGTAGTCGTAGAGCGTTGGCAGTCTGTATCTTTGAATGGTATTAGAGATTATGGATTTGCACCTACATTAGATAATAACCCAAGAGTATGGGTCTACTGGATGAGGCGTCACACAGATAATCTTGGCGTCAGAGCATACTATCAGTCATTTAGGCAGATGGGAGGCACAGGAAAACTGAGCGAAGAGAAGTTTAGTGCAGATAACTATCGCGGTGGTGAGAAGATATTACCACTACAGTTTTTGACACAAGATTCACGCCTTATGGCTGTTCGTCAGTCTCCTGTTCACTTTAAAGCTCCGGTACACCTTGCTACAGCTACTGCTGCTACAGGCGCTGATGTTACAGTAACTATTCATAACCCGATACGACCCGGCATGAATATATGGCTTAATTCTGCAACAGGAGTTACACGTTCGACAGTTCTTGCTGTTAATGGTAATGTTATTACACTTGATAGGTCGGTAACTATAAGTGGTACAAATGTCGAGATAAACCTTGCTGAAGATGGATTTGAAGCCGGAACGTGGATAGGAACTGTGATACCGCGACCGCTAAGAAGACCTGTTTATTCATTAGATTATACATTGCCATCAGCAAATGATTTATTTATGCAGATTTTCAACGAAAATGTGCCGCAAGTAATATATTAGGGAAAGAAAATATGGAAACTATAAATAATGGCAGCGTGACCTCTCCGAAGGGATTTGCAGCAGCAGGGGTCAATGCCGGTTTTAAAAAAGATAAGCTAGACTTTATGCTACTTTTTTCAAAATCTCCTGCTATTGTAGCAGGATGTTTTACGCAGAATCAAGTGGTAGCTGCTCCTGTTACTTACTGTAAGAGGTTGATGGAATTTAATAAGAGTGGTCGTGTTATTGCCATAAATAGTGGTGTGGCTAATGCTTGTACTGGCGAGGCCGGTTTAGAGTGTTGTAACTTTACTGCAGTTTTGGTGTCACAATATCTCAATGTTAAAATTGACGATGTATATTTGGCTTCAACCGGTGTTATAGGTCGCGCGCTTGACCTTGAAAAAATGAAGATAGGTGTAGAGAAGGCATCGCTTGCTTTAGATGACGATGGCGGGATTCTGGCTGCAGAGGCCATTATGACAACAGATACTGTGCCAAAAAGCATTGCTGTTAGTTGCGAAACCACCAAAGGACAGTTCACTATCGGTGGGATGGCAAAAGGTTCCGGTATGATAGCCCCGAATATGGCAACTATGCTCTCAGTTATAACTACAGATGTGAAAATTGAGCAGGAACTACTGCAGAAACATTTAAAATCTTCGGTTGATAGATCTTTTAATCTCGTTACTGTCGATGGTGATACGAGCACAAACGATACACTGCTTGCATTTGCAAATGGCGAGAGCGGTGTTGAGATTTTGGCTGATAGTGCGGAAGAAAAAAGATTTATAAACGCTCTTGACTATACTTGTCAGGCATTGGCTAAGATGATAGCGCGAGATGGTGAAGGCGCGACTAAAATGATTGAAATTATCGTTAGATGCTCAGATACTGAAGAAAATGCAAGGAAAATCGCTATGACTATAGCGAATTCTCCACTTGTAAAGACAGCAGTTTTTGGTAATGACCCAAACTGGGGTCGGGTGTTTATGGCAGCAGGCAGGGCAGGAGTTACTTTTGACCAGATGAAATGTAACCTTATTTTTGCCGGTGTCAAAGTCGTAAGATCAGGTGAGCCATTACCGTTTGATAAGGTGGAATTATCAAACAAAATGAAGACAAATGAGGTCAAAATAGAGCTTGATATGGCAATGGGAGAGAAGAGTGCAGTCGCCTGGACTTGCGATTTTTCCTATGAGTATGTTAAGATAAATGGTGAATACACAACGTAAAATAGAGAAAGGAAAACTATGCTTGAATTTAATCAGAAGGCAGAAATTATAGCGGAAATATTGCCGCATTTGCAGAGGTACCGAGGGGCGACGATCGTTATAAAATATGGTGGTTCTGCTATGGTAGACCCTAACGTGAGATTCACGCTTTTGCGCGATGTTGTACTCATGAAATATATAGGTATCAACCCCATAATTGTGCACGGTGGCGGACCGGAAATTAATCAGATGATTGATAAGCTTAATATGGAGACGAAAAAGGTTGAGGGTTATAGAGTGACTGACAGCGCGACTATGGAAGTTGTTGAGATGGTTTTATCGGGCAGTACAAATAAGAGTATCGTGCGTGATTTGAACTTAAGTGGCGGCAATGCCGTTGGCATTTCCGGCAAAGACGGCAACCTTTTAAAGGTGGAAAAGTTTATGCCAAACGGTCACGATATCGGCTTTGTCGGGAAGGTGAGGAAGATTAATCCCAAGATAGTTTCTGATATCTGCGCTGACGGCTATTTGCTGGTCATTGCGCCTATCGGCACGGACGAAGAGGGGGAGAGTTATAACCTCAATGCCGATACAGCTGCAGCGGCCATAGCAGGGGCTTTGAACGCTGATAAATTCGTTATGCTGACCGATGTTCCGGGCGTGATGAAGGATATGAATGATCCTGATTCTCTCGTCTCTACGCTCACTATAACTGAAGCGCGTGAGCTTATGCGGGAGGGCATAATTTCAGGCGGTATGATACCCAAACTGGAGGCGTGTTTTGATGCTATTGACCGTGGCGTTTTGGGGTGTCACATAGTTGACGGAAGGCATCCGCATGCGCTGCTTTTAGAGCTCTTTACAGATGCCGGGGCAGGCACTTTGGTTTTGCCGTAGGTAGTCAAATGTAGAACTGTAAAAAGGCGACCGTTAGGTCGTCTTTTTTTTGTTGTTGAGATTAATCGCAGCGCCGATTTTTGCTACTGCCGGCTCTATTTTATCCAAAATTTCTTGCCGCACCCCTTTAGTAGTTTCCGGTGGCAGTGTGGTGGTTTTTCTTATGATTTCAGTAGACACTTCATCCTTTTTAACTGTCTTTTCAATGCTAAATTCGTCATTTTTTTTGGAAAGTCTACCATATTTGAACTGAATATCACTTATTATCTTTTTTCCGAATCTTTTTTGAATTTTTTCCAAAATAAGTTGCTTGTTTAGCTCAAGCTCAGCCATCATACTGTGGCTTGAAACCTTCACTTGCAGTATGCCATTCTCAAGTTTTGTTGTTTGAGTCCTTTTGGCCACAACATCGCCGACTATTTCGTCCCATGCGTTCATCAGCAAGACAGGGCGAAGCGCCTTATACAGTTTTCGCTCTTTTAACATTTCAGAAAATGCGTTTTGTAACAAATGGTCGGTCATACAGATATATTATACCATATTTTGCTCTGTCTGTAAAATATGAATATTTATTAGTATTTTTTTCAATTATTTTTCAAAAAAGGGCTTGACAAACAAATTGTTAAGTGGTATACTTGTTAAATCATAACACAATAGTTAATATGACTTGTTAATTTTATGAAATTATAAATGAGAATATTTAATGATAATATGTAAAAATATATTTGTAGAGAATAAGAAAACTAAAATGAATCAGGCAATCAATGACGGTTGCCTGATTTTTTTATAAGCATCATGTATAATTTAAGCGTATACAAATAAGGAGAGAGAGATGAAAAACAGACATTTATTTATCACTATTTTTGCAGTATTTTTATTGCCACTCGCATCGTTTTGCTTTGTTTCACTGACCCCTGAGTATTTGGATAATGGGATAGCCTGTTTCCCATCGAATAGAGATGATGACAATAATAATGGTATAATGGATTACCACGAAGGCAGTCAAGTGGTGGGCGAGAATGACCTTTTGCAAGTTGAAGTATCATATGGAGCATTAGCTCAAGGAACGCTTAACTTCTCTTTTTATGATTTATACAACAATGTTGTGGCAGATGTGAAAATGTGGAGATCAAGTGATAAGAGTGGTGGAGAAGTGAAAAAAACATGGAACCTTATGACAGAAACTCCTCCTCGTTATGTTTATATTGAAACAATTTATTACTATGGGGAGTTTAAAATGAGCTTGAGTTATATGGGGTACTCAGGATATTATACAGATAATTTTTCCATTCTTGCCGGTCTTGTAGTAATGATTAGACCAAGCGGAGGAGATAAGACAAATTTTGTCATACCTAACAGCAATACTAATCCATATGCAGGATTAGTTGAATTGTGGGGAACAACAAATTTAATGAGTGCTAATGGAACTATGACTATGACATTTCCTCCGACAGTGAGGGTTTGGGCAAATAGTTCAAAAAGCACGCAACTACCTAATACTTTAATTACAAATTTTACACAGGGAGAGCTTAGAGAGTTTAGGGTGTTTCTTGAGGGAATAAAAACCTCTAAATCGTATCAAGATAGTATTATAGAATTAAAGTTTGAAACAGATGGCAGGGTGATATCTTATGAAAAAGCTTATGTAACTGTTGTGGGGAATGACAACATACTACTCCCATATGACGTGAATTGCGCTTCGGATGATGGGGGTAACGGTGATGAGAAATGCCCATATTGCGGTGCACCGAAACATCCGTTGCAGTTTATGTCTGCTACCGGTGCTCTTCCTGCACCAAGTGTTAAGTCAAAAGACTATGGGTTAGTATCGCTTTCTGATGGTCAATATCAACATTTACCACCAAATCATTTGACTGTAAATACTCCTTATGGTATTCCTGCGTCTGTACAACTTGCAAATTATACAAAGGGAAGAACTTCCGGTTCTGGAAGTATGTATTCTTCTTCAAGTCCGGTTTTGGGTGGAATATCAAGAAATAATCCGTTGTTAGCTAATTCTCCTCAGTATAACCAATTACTTGATATTATTAACCGTGCACCATCCAGTAGTTTTACATCATTATCATCCCTTAATTCTTCGCCTGGATTTCCGTTTGGTTGGGTGCATAATTATGATGTTATAATGGAAAGCGGTATTTCAACAACTGTATGGGAGCCTATGATTTTGAAATTCCCTAATGGTTCAAGTACAACTCTTACTCCGGAAATAGATGGTGACGGGGATATAACAGGTAATTTCATTATAGAAGGTAGTGATACAATGCAGATACAAGGAACTCCATCAAACACAACAAATATTTGGAGTTATATTGATGTTGAATGGCCTGATACAAACATTTGGAGATTTATACGGTTTGACGAAAGCGAGACTTACGTTTTATCTTCTATTAAGAATAGCTTAGATAAAAAAATAAGTTTTGTTTACGATTCTCCTTCAAGAAGACTACTTGAAGTAAAAGACGATGATGACAATACTGTGTTGACGTATAATTATGATTCGAGCGATATAATAGAGTCTGTAGTTGACTGTTACGGGAAAAAAGTTGTTTATGATGCTACCAACACTCTGCTTAATAGTGTATCACAAGTAGTTGATGAAAATGAAGAAAATGCTCCTTTACTGTATGAATATACTTATATAAATGCTAACACATCACCTCTTATAAGTGAAGTCGCAACGCCTAATCCAAACGGAACAGGAACAGAAAGCGTGCTGATAAGTTATGATGTATATGGTAAAGTGGCATCACGAACAGATACAAACGGTAATAAACGTCAATATACTTATGATAATTATGGTAATGTTACTAACTTGTCAACAGGCGTTACTGTTAGTAATGCAAGCAACCAAATCATAAAGAGCTGGACGCAAAAAACCGGTTTTATGCGCAGTACAGGCACAACCGATGCTAATGGCAAAAGTACAAGCATAGAATATAATGACCACAATAACCCTACAAAGCCAACTAAAACAACATTAAAAGATGGAAAAGTTATTTTGACAGAATATGATGAGTTTGGTAATGTTACGAAATGTACTGACACGGCAGGTATAATTACAGAGTATGAATACAGCTATGACAATCATGATATGGGACGCTTAGTAAGCATAACAAAAAGTGGTGTAACTATAGCAGAGTACACATATTATGAGCCAAGCGGACTTATTCATACCGAAAAAGCTCAAAAACCAGGTGATACGAGCGGAGCATTGGTCACAAAGTCATATACATATGATAATTTGGGCAATATATTAACTGTCAGCGAGCCCGCAAGCGTTGCTAATACTGTGCGTACTACGACATATAATTATACGCAAGACGGAAATTACACAACAACTGCAAAGTACGGACAGCCCTTAACCATTACAGACAATTTAGGCAATATTGACCATTATCGGTATGACAACAGAGGAAATCCCATACTGCATATCGATGCCTTAGGCAATGAAACAGAATTTGAATATAATTTAGCAGATCAAATAGTATTGGTTACACTGCCGTTTAAAAATTCATCTGCATCTTCACGAGGATATATAGAGCGTGAGTATGCTTATCTTGGCGGTCCGCTTGTTTCTGAGATAATGTATGATGAGGAAGATAATATTAGTTCTGAAAAATATTATACATATGGAAATGGAGGAGAGCTGTTATCTGTTAGTGGTACAGGAGAACCGGTCAGCTATACATACGATGCGTTGTGTCGCATTAAAACATTGACCGATGGCAATGGTAATACGACAACTTATAATTATAATACTGTAGGTCATATTTCGAGTGTAAATTACCCGGGCGGAGAAAATGTCCAGTATACTAATTATGACTATGATGGCAGGCTTCTTCAGAAAGTTGACGGCAATGGGAATATTACCACATTTACCTATAATAATAAGGGTTGGCTGACCAATATAAATTATCCGGCTCAGTCAGGTCGAAATGTCAGTTACACCTATAATAGTTGGGGACACGTAACATCTATGACTGACGCTACCGGAACGACTTCTTATACTCGAGATACTGTAGGATACCCATTGGCAGTTTCTTCACAATATAGCGGTTTGTCAGCAAAAACTATAAGTTATACATACAACCCTGATGGTAGCAGGGCTTCTATGACAGTTCCGACATCGTCCGGCACAGGAGCATTTAGCTACGGTTATGATACTTTGGGTCGGCTCACTTCATTGACTAATCCGTCCAATGACACGACTGCTTGGACTTACAATGCTAAGTCCAATATTACGAGCGAAACATTTTCAAATATTGCTTACTCTGAATACGCTTATGACGGTCTGAGCCGACTTAGTGAATTGACGAATTACGGAGTAAATGATGTTACG